>OIXA01002538.1_pt1 | contig 20717 bp, 24 predicted proteins | sample 1587721 | NCBI WGS metagenome assembly OIXA01 (sample SAMEA3888900, study PRJEB22519) | human gut metagenome | biome: human gut; feature: human-associated habitat; material: faeces | place: Denmark | collected 2013 | reverse complement strand
AAGAGCTTGCTAAAATAAGAGATTTGGAATCTTGAATATACTTCTGGCAAAACGGGATCTAGTGTTAGTTCTGAGATTGCTTCGTTGAAGTCTGAATTAAATGATCTATACTTTGATATCCGTTCCCTAGATAAATAATATTATTTATCTGTCTTTATAAAAAAACGAAACGCTCCATAGTGGTATAATTTCCCACCATGGAGCGTTTAATTATTATATTATGGCTTATCAATTGGTAATAAAGAATAAAAGAACGTCGTATAACTTCATAACGATATAAAAAAATTAAAACTTAGCTCCACTGTCGTTTAAAACAAAGTTGGATTCAAATGTGCAGTTAAGTGCCTTAGCGATTTCACGAAGTTCACTTTCACGGAAATCATCTCTTCTTAATTTGTTCGACAAATTGGCAGGAGAGGTATTGATTGCTTGGGCTAAGGCGGTTGTTGTCATATTTCTCCTAATCATTACAAATTTAATTTTTTCAGCCATCATAGGATGCATTCTCCTTTCAAATCAAGCTTCTTATAAGTTTTATAATAGTATTAAACTATTATAAAACTTGCAGAATAGCTTGTATATTTTCTATTTTTATTTCTTCTTGCTCTGGCGATTTTGGTACATGTCAATTATGCCATCAGGTATTGAAATATCATCAAGGGATATATTATTCTCTCGGCAAAAAGATTTCAAGCATTCATTCATTAAAAATCGAGAAAAGTTGCCTGATGTGTACTTTTCAGACAGGACGCGAACCTTCTCATAGAGTTCAGGAGGGGTTGTTAAACATACTTGAATATTCTTTAAGCCTTCTTTTCGTGGTCTTCCACCAGGATGTTTTTTAAACGTATTTTTATCGTTTGATATATCTGAATTTGATGGAGCTGCAATGCCATCGGAAGATTTCGAAACTGATGAGGAAAAGAAGCCAGCTGCGAAATCCATGTCCTTTGAAATTTTCTTTCCTGCCATAATATAATAAATCCTTTCGTAAAATAGATTATAGCAGTTTTATAATAGTATTATACTAGTATAATACTATTATAAAACTATATCTTGCGCTAACTCTAAGTAGTCAGATGCTGCAGAACAGGAGCTATCCCAATCCAATAGTGGTACTTGCTGGCTTTGAGCTTCTCTGATTTTGACGGTTTCTCGAATCTTGCTACTGAAAACACGAGTATTCCGTTGAGCAGCAATCCTTTCCAGAGAGTTAGAAATTGCAATGTTTAAGTTGGCTCTCGAATTGTATTTGACAAGTAAGATTCCAAGCAGATCGAGAGTTGTATTTGAATGCTTGCGCACACTTTGAATTGTGTCGAAAAGCTGATCAAGTCCGATCATAGCTAAGTAACTACATTCTGTTGGAATGATAAGCTTATCGCTTGCCGTTAGACTCATGATGTTTAGAAGACCAAGTGCAGGTGGCGTATCAATTAAAATGATATCGTAATCTAAAGGTTCTAACTTTTCTTTTAGTATAAATTCGCGGCCTAATACATTAAACTCTACGTCAGCGTAAGCAAGTAATAATGAACTTGGAATGATATCATAATATTTGGTTTTGACAATGCATTCACTTGGTGTAGATTGGTTTTTTAATAGTGTATAAAGATTGTGCTTTTGACAATCCATGATATTAACACCAGATACAGTGGTGAGATTGCATTGAGGGTCGGTATCGCAACATAGCACTTTTTTTCCATAAATTTTGCCAAAAATCTCTGCGAGAGCTTGTACAGTGGTGGTTTTTCCACATCCACCCTTTGTGATATTTACAGAAATAATCAAAAGAAGCACCTCCTAGATAAAATATAGTATAATACTATTATAAAACTATTTAATAATAGTATTATACTATTACAAAACTGTTTTATAATAGTTTAATACCATTATAAAACTAGTTTTATAATGGTTTAATACTAGTATTATACTATATAAAAACAAAATTTGCAAGTAAAAAGCTAAACAAAATAATAATTGGTTAAACTTAAAAGTTAAAAAATAACTTGCCAAACGCATCGTATCATGTTATAGTAACGACATGAGCACTTGCATATATATCAGGTGCACCGGCCGCGTGGTCATCGCGGAAAACTGTTACAAAGGACGTACTATCCAGAGTAATATGTTACTGTAGCTGATACAGTATAAATGTAGTGGTGTGATATAGCCCATGCATGAGAATATATCCGGCGGTCTGCTGCAAGATCATCCAGCAGACCTAACGTCAGGGGTTGTAAGCTGGTAAGACCTCAATAAGCCTAAGTTGTGTCACTATAATTATGAGACACGATATGGTTAAGACAAACCAGCGGGGGCTAGTCCGTGCCTGTGCTTGGTACAATACAGGAGGGATTGCATCCAGCGATCGAAAGGTCGGACGCGCGGAGAGACGGTATGGTGTCATTATGTATGTGTGCAAGTGTATGCATAATGTTATGCGAGAGCATATGCGTATGGATGTAGATCGACTGGGTTATTTGCAGTCGATCAGCTAGATGATCACTTAGGACGGTGTACGGGCAGGGTATACGGCCGAGCGGCAACGTAACTAAAGAGGTAGCTATCTTGCAATTAAAATTGCAGGAATAGTCTACCCTTTTCCAGTCCCAAACAAAGTGCCAGCCGAGCAGATCCGAACGCGAGTTCGTTTCTTGCCAATTTAATTACATTCGTTGTGTGTTAGAATGTATGCTTGATTGCTACTTGACGACCAATGGCTCGGGAGCCGCTATAAGGGCTATGCCCGTTAGCTACTCCCGAGCCGCGGTAGGGAGAGGAAGAGTGAATCGCGCTTTGCGCGAGAGGGAAAACCCACTCGGTGGGTGTCCCTTAAAAAATAGTGACAAGTGACAAATGAAATAAAGGTTAATCGTCAAAGAAAGATGTTTTTTGAGCCTCGATGTACTTGCCTTGGTAATAGATTGCGACTGTCTTTTTGTTTGGCAGATTACCAAAGTCGTCTGGAGCGAAGATTGGTTCAATTGCTTCAGCAACAGATCGGCCAGATGAGCTGTGATCAGAGATTTGTTCAGAAGTGCTAAGTTTCAAGACTTTCCGAGTACCGAATAGGCGGCTTGCCCAATCTCTGGTATCTGGGTCCATGATCGAAAGGAAACAATGAACTTTTGTGCAATCCATCAGAAGCTTGCGTCCAGCGATGCCATAGTGCTTTTCAATCATTGCAAGCGATTGGCAAGACAATAGAAGTGAGCAGTTGTAAGCACGAAGGAGTGCCGCAGATTGAGAGATAACAGGCATTTCAGGCAGTTGACCAAACTCGTCAATAATGAATGCAATTGGAGGATTTTGACTTTCATGACGGTATAACATCGCGCTCATGAAGGTCTGGTAAATCATTGCAATCACTGGTGCCATAAGTTCCATTTGGTTCGGATCAACTTGGATGTAGATGTCCGTGCAGACTTCCAAGTCTGCAGGCGAGATTTGCACCCCTTCATTGCTAAGTAGCGTATGCATAATTGGGCTACTGAAAAGGCGAGTTGCGGAGACGAGCTTGCTGTAGGTTCCGGCTACGTTCTTTTCATTCTCACCGTAAAAATGATTGGTATATGATTTTGCTGCTTCATCATCAGAATCCTTAATTTCAATTACCCACTTGCTGAAAGTTCCGACAACAATTTGCTGAATAATCTCTGGAAACGAAATCTTGCTATCTTTGTTAAGTAGGTATAACGTGATACCTGTAAAAAAGTCTCTTGCCCCGTCCGTGAAATATTTAGATTCAGAGCCGCCATCGTTTGAAATTAAGGTAATGGCAAGGTTTTCAAGAAAGATCTTACGAGCACCAATATCCATTGATCTGGCACTTACGAGCGGATCGAAATGAGCACTGTCTTTCCAATGTGTCGTTGAAAATCTCTTTATATGGCGGAAATCTTTGTTTGCTGCATAAATATCGCCTTTAATGTCAGTCACCATAACTGCTCCCTTTTGAATCAAATTGCCATTATCATCAAGCTGCATACCGAATTGTCTACAGGATGGGATCACGATAGAGGTTGTCTTACCATCGCCAGGTGCGCCCCATACCATGGCAACGATGCCGTTCTTGTAAGGCGTGTAATGGATCAACTTATCGTCAAGCTTTCCGAAAATGAGTCCATCGGCATCTTTCCAATTCACTGATGGGAGTGCAGCTATATCAAGCTTAGAAGGATCTGCGGTTGAAAAGAAGTCAAGCAACTCAATAAAGCTACGTTTGTAATTTTTAAAATCATGTGACAGGTTACGTCCAGTTTCAATTCGATAGAATTGATTCTTAACATCGGTAACGGCAACAAAACACCATATGGCAAGCAAGCCAATCGGAATCATTACTTTAAACAGGCTAGATGCGACATTCGATGTAGCTAAGTAATCAAGTTCTGAAGGTATAGCTGCATCAATGGCACGGCACAATAGATTGATGATAAGGGGATCTGCAATTAGAAATCCGATTGCCAGTATGATATGTCGTTTAAATTTAATATGTTTGAAATAGTACGTTATCTTGTGTTTTGGGTGATACGTCATGATAATATCTCTCCTTCCTTCTGTTCAATCAAAATCAATATGTCCGTTCTTCTTCAATTTCATTTTCCCAAGCGTTTGTACCCCATACAGATTGCGTATGATCACGTTCAACTAACTGCTTTTCTAAAGTTTGAAGCTTCTGCTTTGCAGCCGAAAGTTCATGCTCTTTGTTTTTCAATTCTGCATTCAAACGCTTATTTTCAATTTTGAGCGTTTGAATCTGCTCGTAAGATAACCCAGTTGCCTTGGTCACTTCCTTCATTGCTTTGACTGAGATTCCCTTTCCAGATGTAACTCCAGATGCTACTGTTGCCGAAATTCCAGCATTGTCCAGCCAAGATTGATAAGAAGAATGCCACTGCATTAGAATGTTCCTGCGAGTCAGCTGGTCACTATTAAGCTTGTATTCAAATCCATCATGTTTCGGATCGGGAACAGCTGGAACATACATTACGTGTAGGTGCTTGGCACCTTGAACGACTGTTTTTCCATCTTTGACTATGCGGCCTTCGTCGCAATGCACTTCTGCTAAAAATATGCAGCGTTCTCCCATAGGAAGAGTAGAAGCAATGTACTTTAACGACTCTTGGAAGAAAGCAAGTTCTTGATCTTTTGGACAGTCTTTAGGAAGGGTGCAAATCATTTCATTTGCATGGATTAAATTCTTTCGATTATAATGAAAACATTCATTCTCAATTTTTTTACGATAAGCTTCTATTTCTTTTGCTGTTTTTCCACGGCGAATTAAAGAGTAATTATCTTTAGATTTAGTTGGGTCAACGTTCTCATTTGTTGGACTGATCCCATCCTTTAATTCTCTAATATTGTGCTTGATCGTGTAGAGTATACCAGAATTGTATTTTTGTAATCGTGCCATAAAGTCCTTTCTTTAATTTTTAGTATTAGGGGAGTTGCGGCAGCAACACTGCTGCCGCAACTCCCCTAAACAAGCTAGGGAAACGAGTTTCCCCGACCTATGGTCGCCCCGCTGGGGTAGCTTGCTTTCTCGGTGGCAACCTTACGGTTTCCCCCAGCCAAGAGTCAACCCCCTTCCAACTGTTGCGGCGTAATGCTTCGCATTTCTTGCAACATACAGGGGCAAAGCCCCTACGAAAAACTTGCCATTTGGCGCAAGTTTTCCTACCCCCAAAGCGCTGCCGGAAGGTTATTTTTTTCGGTAGTTTTTGAAATAATTTATGCTATTTTCGGAGCAAAAAACGGTAAGAAAATCTTCAAAATCTTTAGGTGTTTTTAAGTCAAAATAATCAGCAATTTTTGCTTCAAAATCGCTGGAATTTCCGAGCTTTTTGTGTATTGTTTTAGTGTCAACTCCGAACTCATCCTTTACTGCTCTTTCAAAGAGTTTTTGAAGCTTTTTTAGATGATCATTTTCAGATTGAAGTTCAACGATTTGTTCGTTGATTGTCTTTGCCATAACGTATTCCTTTCCTTTAAGTCAATGCATTTGGATTGATAAAGCGTTGTGATTGCTTTTGCCAAGCATTCAAATAATCGGCAGTAATTGTAAGCTCCCGATGCCAGGACATATAACTTTCTATATCGGTATCCTTTATGGAACAGGTAAATTGCCCACAAGCATCGAAAAAGTTACTGTACTCATCAAGATAAAGTTTGTAGGAATTTGCAAGTTCGTCAAAGTAAAGTTCTGCAATACTGCTATTTTTGAAATGGTAGATTTTTGAAGGTTTTAAGTAGATACCAAAGGTGCGGTCAATTTCAACTCGATAGTAGATAAGATAATTTCCTTCTTTTCGCAACGCAGTCAGTCCGTCAAATCTGTAAGATAGATTTTCAAGAGCAGAGATATTAAGTTGCCGTCCATTTTTAATCTTGAAGTCATTTATCTTGTACCAAGCCCAAATCGTAGAACCACTTTTTAAGTGATTTCCAATGCTTAAGAAGTTTTTTTGAACACTTGGAAATTCTGGCAAATCAATTAAATCAGTAGAAGTCTCTTCTGCTTTCTTTTTTATGCGAACCAAAGCCAAAACGGATACCTCTCAATCTCTGATAATTTTAATGTTATAAGGCGCTGCATACAAATCGGAATAGTTAGGATCATTTGTGGCAATGATGCCAAAATAGCCAATTTGTGGCGCAGTACGCATTTCTGCATCATTTAAGCAGCGCATTGGGTTGTCGGGATCATAGATAGGATATTTAGCAGTGTTTACAATTTCTTGAAAACGAGGCCACTTTTGCATACAGAGTTGATTGATATAGGTTGTATCGGCATCTGTATAGTGAGATGGATTGTTTCCAGAAAAATAAATGAAATGCGGAACTGGAAATTGCGCATTTCTTACCTCGACAATACATACATTTCGATAATTCTGTGCGGCTGATTCGTTTAATAAAATAAAATTCTCTGGATAAATGAGATATCCGTCTACGAGTCGTATCTTTTTCATTTGAGCTTCATCCAAAATGCTCGAAACTGTAATTTGAGGATTCTGAGTCAGAAACGATAGAATTTCCATGTACTGAGCACTTTTATTATAGAACTTTTGGCATTCAAAGGTTCCGACTTGATCCATTTCCGCGTATAAAGCGCGTATCCGTGATTTGCAAATGGTGATTAGCTCCTCTTTGATATCTGGAGACTTACAAAGGATACGTAATAGGCGATTGATAATGATGCTGTAGGGCATATTACGCGACTCCTTAAATTTGTCCAATGCCTCGAAATTTTCATCGGTCAAATCAACAGAAATTTTCCTACTCAATGTTTATACCTCCTAAAATATTATTTTAAATATTATTAATAATAGTATTTTAATACGAAAAATAATATAATATATTTCACTTAAAGTTTACTACGAAAAAGGTGAAATGTCAATAGATTTGATACGCGAACCATTCCAGCCGCCGCCTCTGGCGGTGGGCACCCACCTCCTTGCCCACTTGCACCTGCAGTTTCTAATGAAACTGCTTAAAACGGTGCAGAAAGTGGAAGGATTGAATCCCCCCCTCATTGAGGGGGCTTATTGGCCCGCGCCATTAGCCCTCCATGCTGGCGTTTGGATCAGATCACAATCGTCCCCTTACAGCTTCTACATTTCTCTCAGGCTCATTGAGGTATATCGCATCCCTTCGCTTCGGCATTTCTGTGCCACTGACCGCATCAAAGTCACCTCTTTCATCCTTGCAGTATCAATCAGTAGGATAGCTTCAAGGTTTTGTGATACTCCTTCATCAGTGGACGGTTGAATTGATATCAACATATTCCTTTTCTAGGCAAGACCGCTTAGTGCCACTGAAAGCATGGGGCGGCTCATCTTCAATGCAAGGGTACGATTTTCTTTGAAAATCTATCGAGCGCATATGCGCCCTTGCATTGCAATCGAGCCTAACCCCGGTTAAGCTTTCAGGCACCAAGCTTAAATCTTACCCAGAAAAGGAGAAAAAACATATGTTAGTATCAATCAATTCGACCGAAATCACCACTGGTGAAATCCGCATCACCGCAACAAACCTTGAAACTATCCTCTTGGTAGATGATCTCTTCCAGAAGATTGATGAGAACAATGAGGAAGAGGTGACTTTTCTCTTTGATGCTGCCAATTTGGGGCACAAGAAATACCTCTACAAGCTCTGCCAATCGCAGCGTTCTGCCAAAGATAAGAAGAGCCTCGGAGAAATGATCGAAGCATTAGAAGGCTGTATTCTTTCAATTTCTGATGGTTTTCGTGAAAAATGATTCAAACGTCAGCCCTCTTCGGAGGGCTTTTTTTGTGCGCGGGCTTTACGCGCCAAAGGCGCGCAATAATTGTTGTGAAGCGATTAAGAGATTATTGATGAGTGTGAAAATTTAAAAATGAATTGAAAAGATGAACTGATGAAGAGATAAAAGGATAAGGAATAAAGAAGAAAATGATGATGATATCCGCTTTGGACTTCTAATAATCATTGACTTGCCTTGGCATATGGTGCTGTCAGCCGACACTACAGCATCCACGTCCTACTGCAAGGGCAAGCGTTGTTCCGGCAGGAACCCTTGCAGGAAGTACGTGATGATGCTGTGATCGTGTGGCACAGCACCAAATATATGCCAAGGAGGTCGATATGAATATTATCAGAAGTCCAAATGGATAAATGAATAAGAAAAGTATATTAAGAGCTACGCTCTTAGAAATAAAAGAAAGATTGGAGAATGAAAGAAAGATGAATAATAACGATATTGTTAAGGAACTGCAGGGAAGAGGTTACGAGGCAGAGTCACATGAAGTAATTAAGAATGGTGTTAGCATGAAAGGTATTATAATAAGAAGCAATGATCCGATAACCCCAATCTTGTATACAGATGATCTGGTTAAAATGGCTGAGGAGTGTGGTCAGGGTATTTCTGACGTAGCCGATGTTTTGGTTAAAAAATATGAGCAGCAGAAGGATATTGAGATTGACGTGAACCAGCTGATGAACCGAGAGACAATACTGTCTCATATTTACATTGGGATACAAAAAAAGTCTGGTGAAAAGATAGAGAAAAAGCCGTGTGAGTTTGAAGGGCTTGAAAAATACCTATACGTAAAACATTCAACCAAGGGTAGACATTATTCTTTGAAGTTGAGTCAGCAGATTATGGGAGCCATTAACTTAAGCAGCGATGAGGCATGGCATTATGCCGAGAAGAACACATTCGCAGTTGGTGAGACACAGATTCAAAACGTGGCATCAATGCTTTCAGGCATGGGGTATATATCGGATGAAGTAGCAGAAGCAGAGTCAGATTTTCCACAGCTTTATGTAGTAACAAATCAAGCTAAGTATAGAGGTGCGAGTGCAATCCTTGATAAAGCAGTGCTTAAAGAATTTGGAAAGAAGCACAAGATTAAGAAGCTGGCAGTGCTTCCATCATCTATCCATGAAATGCTGGTAATGCCTTATAACGAGAGTATTAATATGGATGATCTATCATTTATGGTTGCCGATGTAAATGCTAATAAGGTTGAACCTGAGGAACGCCTCGCAGACAGAGCATATATGATTGAGCTATAAGATAATAGCTGGGCTAACGGCTATACGGGCGGAGAGGAGTAAATAATGGATGAATTACAATTCGTACATGTAGAATTAAAGAGAGATACTTGGGCGAATCCGAAGATGAGTGTTCGCGATCCATTTGATGCGGTGGAAGCTGCAAGAGCTTTGATTGAAGATCTCGACAGGGAAATGGTAATCAACATCCACATGGCTACAGATGGGCGAGTGATCAACGCTACAATATGTTCGCTGGGAGCACAGAACTCGGCATCTATTTCGCCTAGAGAAGTGTTGCGCACAGCTATTGTATCTGGTGCGCATAGCATTATAATGATTCATAATCATCCGTCTGGAAGCTGCAAGCCAAGCAAAGAAGATTTGAATATGGCGAAGAAAATTGCAACGGTGTGCAATTTGGTTGGTTTGGAGCTTAAGGATTTCATCATAATTGGCGCTTATGGGTATAGACACTCGGTTCACGAAGAAGAATTTGAGTGGTTGGAGCCAAGTTATAAATGGCTCCAAGAGGTGTGATGGTATGAAGAATCAGGAAATCATTGCAAAGGCAGCAGTGAATACTGGCCTATTGACGGCTGAGGAAGCAGAGAGACTACTAAGAAGCGGAGAAGATATACCACTTCACACACTGCAGGGATGGAGATTAAGAGGAGACTATAAGGTTAAAGATGGTGTTAAGCCGTTTGAAGTAAAGCTATGGAAAAAGCAGGAAGATGGTCGATTTTACCTTGCAAGAGCATACTTATATTCGGAAGAGCAAGTGCAGAAAGTTAAATAAGATTTATTCCACGGAACGATTGAAATGAGGTCTCCACATGCGTGGTTGATGGGCAACAGGCAAACACATGATATGGTCGGAAGGTTGGACCGGGCATGGATTGCCCAGCATGATATACCACGCACTGTCCTCATTTCAATCGCCTTTCGCGGCATAAAACAGTAAAGAAAAGAAAGGAAGTAAACCTATGGACGTATATTCAATGGTAACGGAACGGATCATAAACCAGTTAGAAAAGGGAGAGATCCCTTGGAAGAAACCGTGGGCTAAGTGTCTGGATGGCACTTTTAATCGTGTCACCAGAAGACCATACTCGTTGCTCAATAAGTTATTGCTATTACATGGCGGTGAATACGCCACTTTCAAGCAATGGGAGCAGGTTGGAGGCAGAGTTAAGAAGGGTGAGAAGTCAGAAATTGTGGTGTTCTGGAAAATGCAGGATCTGGCGGAAAAGAATGAAAGTGGAGAAATCGAAATCAAAAAAATACCGCTATTGAGATATTATAACGTATTTCACATTTCGCAGGTTGACAATGTGCTGCCATTGATTAAGACGGAGGACTTCGGTACAAAGCCGATTGATCAGGCAGAAAAGATATTGCATGATTATATTGAACGAGAAAACATAGCCTTATCGGAGCGAGAATCCGATGAGGCTTTTTATAATCCGATTTCTGATAACATTACTTTGCCTTCAATTACGCAATTTAAATGTGCGGAAGCATTTTACAGCACGGCTTTTCACGAGTGTGGACACTCTACACTAAAGGCAAGCAGATGTGATCGTGAGGCTGACAATAAAACAGCACGTTTTGGTTCAGAAGACTACAGCAAAGAGGAGCTGGTAGCAGAGATAACAAGTGCAGCCATCATGAATCATATTGGGTTGGAAACGCCAGCTACGTTTAATAACTCGGCAGCGTATATTCAAAGCTGGCTTAATGCACTGAAAAAGGATAAAAAGCTCATTGTTTCAGCATCTGGTAAGGCCGAAAAGGCAGCCAGATACATACTTAATATCAATAATTAAAAGAGGAGCGTAATTATTATGAGACAGGAGAAGTACGAGAAATTAAAGCAGTTATATGATAGTAAGCATATGGAAGATGTGTGTGCTGATGCAATCGAAGCGATTCATGCGGAGAGAAAGATAAGAGATTTCAACAAGGAAATTGCAGATACACAGCAACAACTAATTGGTATGATTGGCGGTTTTGATTCAGATGAAAATGTAGTGTTGGAGAATCTGATGGACTTATATAATCAGCGTGAGTGTAAGCTGCTTGAGGCCGTATATATTCTTGGTGCATGTGATGCGGAAACGTATCTATAGGTCTATATTGACTATATTATTTGAATATGATATATTACAGTTAACTAAGTTAACCAAAATAACTAAGTTAACTGTAATATCACGGTTAACGGAAAGGAATTAAAATGGCAGAAGAGACAAGATCGGAGCAGTTAGCGCAGAAGGTAACACCTTCGGTGAGGGAGAAACTTGATGAAGTATTAAAAAAGATGGGGCATTATGACACTGGCAAGGATGGTCACATTAAATGGGATCAGGAAGTGCTTGAGGAAATCATTGCTATCCTTGAAGAAAAATATATTATGGATGGTCATGATAATTACGCGGAGGTAGTTAGATCCATCAATCAGTATACAGCGTTAATCAATACGAAGTTGATATCCTTGATTGGGGATCTGGATACCAGCGAGGCGCGAATCAGATCAGAATATGAAAAGCAGATTGCTTCAAAGGATGAGATTATCAAAGATCTACAAAATCAAAGAAGCACACAAGAGGCTTTAAAAAAATCAGCATTGGAAGATGCATCGAAGTCAAAGGATGCTCAAACGATTGCTGAAAAGAGCTTATCGGATGCCGAAGAAAGTTTAAAGAAATCGGAAGAGGCGGCCAGAGATAAGGAAAGTATTATTCAAATGTTGACCGTTAAACTAAAGGAATCAGAGGAAAAACTTACTGGATATGATGAACTTCGCAAATCTGAAGCAAGTCTTCGCGATCAAGTTAGCCAACTATCACATCAAAATGAAATGTTAGAGAGAGATTTAGCGGAACAAAAGAGAGCTGCAGAGCAAGCACAAGAACTTGCTGTTGAAAAAGCTGTTGCTAAAATGAAAGCGGAAATGCAAGAACAGATGTCAAAATTGAGAGATGAAAAGACTAGACTGGAAGTTCAATTGGAACTACTACAAAAGAAAGATAATAAAACTAAAGCGTAAAAGGCAAACTATTTCCGCAAGTAAAATTAGTTGAAAAGGTTGTAGTAATTTGCTAAAATAAATGTACAATTAGAATTATACACACATCAATTGATAGAAAGAAATGGGGTGAATACCGATGGGAATGACTGATACCGTTACGAAGGAATACATGAGAGGAAACAAGGTATTTGCGGATGCTTTCAATTATCTCATCTATGGCGGTGAACAGGTCGTCAAACCAGCACTTTTGCAGGAATTGGATACAACAGAGATTGCGATACCATTTGCGCTGGATGAAGAAGAAAACACGACTGAGGAGGCTGTTCAAAAGTATCGCGATGTGCTGAAATCAACTGTTATCATGCAGGACGCTAAAGCATCATACATTCTTCTAGGAGTCGAGAATCAAACGGATGTCCATTACGCAATGCCTGTGAGGAACATTATCTACGATGCTCTCCAGTATGGAAAACAAGTTTCAGAGGTTGCAAAAAAGCATAAGAATCAAAGTGACGGAAAGAGACACAATAGAGGCGAGTATCTTTCAGGTTTTTATAAGGAAGATCGGATTCGTCCAGTAATCACACTGGTAATACATTTTGGAGCGAATAAGTGGGATGGTCCGCTATCGCTCTACGAGATGATGGATCTGGAAGATGAAAAATTACTAGAATTTGTCCAGGATTATCGAATCTTCCTAATTGACCCATACAAGCTTACAGACAATGACTTGGAGAAATTTTCATCAAGTCTGGGAGATGTGCTTGGGTACATTAAATATTCAAAGGATAAAAATGCACTGTCAAAGTTCTTAAATGACAGTCAAGTAATGATTATGGATAATGATGCCGCGCGAGTGATCCGCGACATCACAAACACACCAATCTATGTTCCAGACGGAAAGGGGGAAATCGACATGTGCAAGGCGGTAAAAGATCTAATGGACGAGAGTAAAACAGAAGGTATCGCAGAAGGTATCAAAAAAATGGCTCTTAAAATGTACAAAAATGGTGACAGCATTGAGAAAATCGCTGAAACGGCAGAAGTTTCTATAAATCAGGTGAAAGAATGGATCAATTCGACTGTTTGAGATACAGAGATTTCTAAATTAACACATGAAGATATACTAAGCACTTTAAAATGGACTGTGCGCTAATGCGACAGTCCATTTTAAAGTGTAGACACAAAACGATTAACATCTTCTATTTTAGTAGTCTCATACCGATTAACATTACCTAATACCGACAATCATTCAAACAAGAATTTCTTATTTACCATTTCAACAAAACGATCCGCATCGTCACGCCATTGATTTTGATAATATCCTTGTGGCATTCTCCTCAATTTCCCATCTATTCCGATTACACATTGAGTTTTATAAAAAGTCTTCCCAGAATTTGATGTCCAATGAAGTACTAAAAAATCACTTTCGTCAATTTTTACAAAATAACGACTACGCACTTCTTTTGCAGTACTGTTCAGATCGCTCAGGGATACTCCATGCCAATAAACTTCACTATTATTAGTTCCTTGATCTTTTAAACTTTCTAGTATACTTGCGATTATTTGCTTTATTAAATTACTCATATATCTATCCTTTCCACTACACTGTTGTAGTGATTTTATCATCTATAACCTCTCCAGTCAAATAGAACATGCAAATCATGTCAATTATACCTACTATATCAATGTATAATCAGGTATACCGTAAATAGACATTGTATATCCGACTTTATTGTGTTAAAATAAAGTTGGATATTATTTTTTTGGACAAAATGCAAGTGATAATTAAGATCTTAATTATACATTTATAGGAGGTTTTGATGGGATCAGGTAAGAATATCGCTTATATTCGAGTGTCAACCGTGGGGCAGAATGAAGCAAGACAACGAGAAGCTCTTGAAAGGTATGGCATAGATAAGTGGTTTGTTGAGAAGGCATCTGGCAAGAATACGAACCGACCAAAGTTGCAAGAAATGTTGGATTATATTCGAGAAGATGATACCATCTATGTCGAGGAATTTTCGAGACTGGGAAGATCTACGGCTGATCTTCTGGATACAGTGCAGCGCATTGAAAATGCAGGAGCAAAGTTTGTCAGTTTGAAGGAAAATTTTGACACAATAACTCCAACTGGAAAACTTCAAATGACCATGATGGCTGCCATTGCAGAATTTGAAAGATCAATGATCCTCGAAAGGCAGCGCGAGGGGATTGCTATAGCAAAACGTGAAGGTAAGTACAAGGGGCGAAAGGCAGTCAGCGTTCCGAATATCGGGACATATTATGACAAGTATATGCGTAGGAAGGGAACAAAGGTCAGCATTGCTCATGAGCTTGGAATTAGTAGAACAACCCTTGATAAGCTGTTCAGAGAATACGAGAGGTCATCAGATGGAAATTGATATAGTGGAACAGAGAATAAAAGACTTGAGTCCAGCTCTATTAAAGATACTTTTGTCTGATAAGACCACAAAAAAGTCTATTCGATGGGGGACGGACAATTATAAGGAGTATGGTACAGAGTATTATACCGATCAAGAAATAACGCTTGACTTGATAACAGGAGATATGACAGTAACCATTCAACCAAGAGTTGCCAAGTCAGAAGCGGAACAGAATCGACGTACACGAGATAAGGCAGAAGTATTCACTCCCTCATGGGTGTGCAATGAGCAGAATAACTTAGTCGATGAAGCTTGGTTCGGTCGTAAAAATGTTTTTAATTCTATATATGGCAAATCATGGCAAACCATAGCAGATCCAATACAATTTCCAAAAGGTAAAACATGGAAAAGTTATGTGGATGCACGAAGGTTAGAAGTATGCTGTGGGGAAGCTCCATATCTGGTCAGCCGTTACGGTACAGTAACTGGTCAGACTATACCAATAAAAGATAGAATTGGGCTATTAGATAGAAAACTGCGAATAGTAAGTGAAAATGCTAAAAATGATCTGGAATGGAAGAACTGGGTTATAAGAGCTTACCAGAGCTGTTATGGATACGACTTCTCAGGAGACAATGTATTATTGGCACGAGAGAATCTGCTGTATACGTTTATTGAATACACCAAAGAACGCACTGGACAGAAACCATCATTAAAAGAGCTAAAGCACATTTCAACCATAATTGCTTGGAATTTATGGCAGATGAATGGATTAACAATGACAGCGCCTTATAGCTTAGCGCAACCAGCTTATCAGCAACTATCGCTTTTTGATTTTTGGGATACAAATGAGGAAGAGGAAATACAAGGGACAAATGAAATCCCATGTAGGATTTTTGACTGGCGAACAAATGAAAGTATTGAGTTCCGGTCAATGATACAGGAGGGGTAATACTTATGGATACGACTTTTAAAAATGCGTTTGAGTTTAAAGTGATTTATGTGTTTACCATTGATGATCAGGCTCATAAAGGACCAATGCCATTAAGCTAACTGTTCGATAGTGTTCGATTATTATGTTGTAAGCGATTAGTAACCGCACGTATACGACCACTAGGGAACCTTCACTTAAATTGAAAGGTTCCCACGGTTTTCTGGATTTTCAGTTTCAGCATCGACCACTCCTGAACATCTTTCTTTTATGAAGTCACTCCATGGTAGTAACTGTTCTATACCTGCGGGCTCATTTTTGTAGTCCAGCATATACAGTAGCAGGGTGTACAGATAATGATAGATATTCAGACTGTTTGCCTTTGCTGTTTCTATTAGACTTAGGACAATTACACTTGCTTTTGCTCCATCTGCACTGTTGTGAAACAGAAAGTTCTTTCGTCCCATCACATAAGATTTTACTCGTCTTTCTGCTGCATTGTTGGAGATCTCGCATCTTCCATCCTTCGGGAATCTGAGGGGCAGGCACTGTTAACAAAATGTGAACAGATATTCGAATAATGTCGAAAAGTGTCGAATGAAATTGGAAACCAGAGTGACCTACGTACCAGGCACCGTTAACAGACGAATACTCAATGGATTATGCAGTGACGGCAACGCAGAAGTCGATTCTGAAAGCGTTCGACTTAGCCGAGACAAACATCCGTAAACAGGCTGCCGGCATCAATGAAGATCTTAAGCCCTACAATACGAAGGAGGCATAGTAATGGCACGCAGATAAGATCGAGCAGCAGAAGCTGGCCGTATCTAAAGCTAAGGACAGGTATGAAGCGGAACTCGAAGAACTCAATCAGCTAATGAAAAAACGAGATGAGTTGTGCAACAAAGAACTGCTTCAGGCCATCGAACAAAGCAAGCGTTCATTCGAGGAAATCATGGATTTCTTCAGCACCGATGACTCCCAGGATTAAACCAGGAAACCATCGAGAGTTAATTTTTCAGAAAGTTCACATTAATAAAAGATTTAATTAGAGTATAACTCAAAGATAAGAAAAAAGACAAGAAACTCTTGACAAAACATCGTATTCTATGTATAATTTTCTTAAAAGAAAGTTGTAGAATATAAGAGAAAAAGACAAAGTGAACAAAATCTGTACTCAATCATATTATCATAAAAAATATATTGGAAAGGGGTAGGATTAAAAAATTTATATTAAATGATTTGATGAAAAAATTTAAATATATGATTGTCTGAGTGCAGATATATTAATACATTTTAAAAGATAGAAAGAGAGGATGCATATGAAGAGAAAAATGAGTTTATTTGTTACTGCATCAATGGTAATAGCTAGTATTGGAAGTACAGTTCCGGCATTTGCATCGGAAGCTACCTTGCAGGCATCGGATTATTTAACTGCATATGAAATGTATAATGGCAATCGTGAAAATGAATTTTATGGGATCAGTACCTTTAGTGTAAGTGGATTGAGCGAAGACGGAGTGAAACACAGTGCGTTTATTGAAGAATGGAAAAATGACCTGGGTATTGAAATTCATAATGTCGAATCAAAGTTGGTTAGTGCAGAAGTACTTGATAATTATGATGATGGAGCTAAGGTTTGGCTGTATGAAGCAGTTACGATTGATTATATGTTCCCGAGTGAAGGATTTGAAAGAACAATGGAGTTTGGAACGGAGCATATAATTAAGACGAATAATGATTCTGGAATCAGTATTCTTTCTGATACATATAGTGAAATAACTGGGTATGAGACTGGTACAGAAGAAGACCTTGCAATTCTTTATGCAAGACGTGAGAGCAATTTTAGTGTTGCTGAAGAAACTAACGTAGCAAGTACTGGAGAAATAGTAACAACTGCGGGATATAATCCTTCAGCAGCAGTTAGCTATGCACAGCAGTATTGTGGAAGCGATTATTTTACATCAGGAATGAACGTAAGCAGATATAATCCAAGCTTCTATTATTACGCAGGTGCAGATTGCTGTAATTTCGTTTCTCAGTGCCTTGTAGCTGGTGGTAAATCAATGTCTGACTCTTGGTGGGCAACTACAACAGGATCTACGGTTCCGCTTGCAGATACTGATTATAGTAAGAGTGGAATTTCATGGAGATATGTTCCTTCATTTGACAGCTATTGGCAAAGCAAAGGCTATGTAAAGATTCGCATTACCAGTACTTCACAGGCTGGTGCGGGAAATCCTATTTTCTGGTTAAAGTCAGATGGATATAGTACCAATCATGTGATGTTGATCGTTGGAGCATCAAATGCGGAAAATATTGTATTTGTAAATGCTCATAACAGTGACTGCAAAGGGTATCCGTATCGTTTGAGTGATTGGGTAATGTATACATTCTGGTTTTAAATGACTCTGTTGCTGTAAAAATTTAGTTTGGAGAAATGGAGGAGATTATGGCAAATTTGAAAAGAAATGTATTTTTGTCGTTGGCCGCTGTTATCACAAGTATGAGTACCATTTCTATGAATGTAGCAGCATCGCAGGATCAGACACAGCCTGTAATGCCATTGGAAGAAGATGAGTACCTGGTTCTGACCGTAGGAGAAAGTCATTACAGCTGGCTTGGCGGAGATCTGGTGCTAGTGCTGGATGCTTCCGGAGAGGAAGTTGCAAGATTATCTGGATATGGACTGACTGGAAATGGCCCGTCGATGAGCAGGGGATTGATTTTGAAGCAGTCAGCGCCGTTGGAAGTATTTGCCGGATATCAGGATGGGGCAGAGGTACAGTCGGACGCGGTATCGGCATCCGTGGGTTTGTATTCTCTGGTAGATCAGGACTGGCTGGTGGAGCCGTCGGAGAACCGGCTGAATCTTTTGAGCGACAGCCTGTATACGGATGGGGACATGGTAAGCAACCTGTATAAGACAGACGGAACTTGTATTAAGGAAATGTCAGACGGAGCGGCAAGGCGTGGAAACTATGTGATTGATTCGCAGAATGTGTATGATCTGGACGGTCAGGAGTTAATGGCGCTGGATGGCCTGAAGTTTCGGGAGCTGATTGGCGATGAGATTCTTCTGATCGGATACAATGAGGATGGAAGCCACTGGACGCAGCTGACTAAGGCGGACGGTACAACGGTTTGGACCGAGGATTCCGGACTGATCTGGACCGGATCGGTCGATGACTACAGCAGCTGGACGGACGCGGACGGAAAGGGACAGATCCTGGTGATGGGTGAGACACCGGAGACGGTTCTTACAGAAGAAGGATTTCTGGCGAAGAACGCGGAGGTACAGGGAAGCGGTATGTGTCTGGCGGCAGTGAAGGAGTCAGAGCAGGACGGACAGCAGTTTGTGATCCGGATGACAGACCTGACAGGAAACAGCTGGTTCTATCTGTGCGACGCGGAATTTCATGTTGTGACGGCATATCCGGAGAATCAGGTATATTGGAATGAAACAGACGGACAGCTGTGGTACTGGACGATTGGCGAAGGAAGCGGCGGCGTGAAGAATCTGCTGACCGATGAGACGATGACCTGGAAGCAGGAAGGACTTTCCGCGGATCAGCTTCCGGATCCGCTGCAGGTGGAAGTGATGCAGGCAGGAAGCACCATTGGCATGGTTTACCGGAATCCGTCCGGCACCGGAAAAACATTTGTCTGCGGAATCGGCGAAGATACAGCTGCTTATACTGATGAAACAAGTATTACCGCCCGGATGACAGCATTAAACGATGGAACGGTGGAAGTTTACATCCTTTCCGGAGCGTATACAGAAAATGAAACCGATCAGGTTGCGTATTATACGCCGGACGGCAAAGCGATGGAAAGCGATGATTCCGTTTTATTCCAGAATCAGAGTATGAAATGCATCCAGACGAAAAAAGGCATTGAAATTGAAAACGCGGACGGCAATGTGATAAATATGGTTGGAATGAACGAGTAAGAAACAGTACCGATTTCTATCTGTTCTGTGAAACGGATAAAATGATGAAATAAAAGAGAGCCGCTTCGAGCGTCTGACTGAATGATATACAGTCGGCTGAAGCGGCTCTTTTGTTATGTTAGTTTTTGCTTACAATCTGTTCGGCTCTTGCGATTGCCGCATCGATGTTCGGGCAGAAGTTTTCTTTGCCGATTAGACCACATTGGTGCCTGACACCAATGTGGTCAACTTAAGATATGTTTTTAATATTACGGATGTAGTTTATGCGCATACGATGCATAAACTACATCCGTTTGATGAAAACAACATTTTCTTGCAATAAATCTATCAGAAGAAATTTAGAAAAATAATAAAAGGCATACTTTAACCAAGCCCACTTCTGTTACCAGAAGTTGACCACTTTAGTTATATTCAGTTATTATAGCTAACGGGTTACTTTTCGATTTCCATAATGCTTTCGGCAACTCATTTTATTTTTTCTTCGAGGGAAAGAACGTCTAGGGATAATCTGTGACTTGCAACGAGTTGCTTCGATATAAATGTTTTCAATCTTTGAAAGTTTAAAAACATTGCATAGGATTTTAGGAAGATTTATTGTAAGAGAACCAATAATAAAGTTGCGGTTTGCCTGATAGTCATATTTGTTTGATTCATCTGCTGTTTCAGTGATTTTCTCATCTGCATCATTTTTTATAAGAGAGCAGAGATGAGGTAATATAAAAGTAAGTAATTTAGAAATTGATCACGCCATTTTGAAAAAAGTAAAAGTGTGTGTGAAGAGTGAATCCCAGTTGGCGTGAAAGGAGTTTCTAAATTCTAATCTATTAGTGAGGTGTTTCGCGATTGGATGCGTGAAGCACCTCACTTTTTTGCGGC
>OIXA01002536.1_pt1 | contig 20735 bp, 30 predicted proteins | sample 1587721 | NCBI WGS metagenome assembly OIXA01 (sample SAMEA3888900, study PRJEB22519) | human gut metagenome | biome: human gut; feature: human-associated habitat; material: faeces | place: Denmark | collected 2013 | reverse complement strand
ATGTCCATGGCACTTCCCATGATGCTGTCCATGGCATTTAATTCCCTCTATAACATTGTAGACAGTTATTTCGTGGCGAAGCTCAGTGAAGATGCCATGACGGCATTGTCTTTAGTCTATCCGGCACAGAACTTGTTGACGGCGGTGGCAGTGGGCTTCGGTGTGGGTGTGAATGCCATGATCTCCTTCTATCTGGGAGCACAGAATCAGGAAAAAGCGGATAAGACGGCAACCCAGGGCATGGTGCTGGGAGTATTGCACGGCGTACTGCTTATGATCTTATTCCTCTGCGGCATGAACTGGTTCTTAGGGATGTTTACGAAGAGCGATACCGTGCGGGCACTGGGCATGGAATATTCCAATGTGGTATTCCTGTTTTCCACCATTGTCACCGGAGGTATCACGTTAGAGAAAATCTTTCAGGCGGTGGGCCGGATGCGTGCCACCATGGTCAGTATGATCGCCGGATTTGTGACGAATATTGTGTTGGATCCGTTGTTGATCTTCGGTATCGGACCGTTTCCCCGGATGGAGATCGCCGGAGCGGCTCTGGCTACCGGAATCGGTCAGGTGATCACGTTATTAGTATATATCATCTATTATGTGTTGGATCCGTTGTCGGTAAAATTGCGCAGAACTTATCTGCGACCGGAAGGAGAGATCTGTGGCAAGACCTACGGCATCGGCATTCCGGCTACGCTGAATATGGCACTGCCGTCTCTGTTGATTTCCGCACTGAACGGTATTCTGGCGGCTTATTCGGGTGCGTATGTGCTGGTACTGGGCGTTTATTACAAGCTGCAGACCTTTATCTATCTGCCCTCCAATGGCATCATTCAGGGCATCCGGCCGCTGATTGGTTACAATTACGGTGCCGGAGAGCGGAAGCGTGTGGAGCAGATCTACCGGTTGACGCTGGAACTGACTGCCGGGATCATGGCTATCGGCACGGCATTGTGCTGGCTGATCCCCGGAGGACTGATCGGACTGTTCACCGAGAATCCGGAGACTGTTACCATCGGTATTACAGCACTGCACATCATCAGTCTGGGCTTTATTCTGTCCGCTGTGTCGGTGACCAGCTCCGGCGCACTGGAGGCGCTGGGACAGGGCATGGCTTCCCTGGTGATCTCCGTGATGCGGTATGTGGCGGTGATCATCCCTGCGGCATTTGTGCTGAGCCGCCTGATCGGCGTCACCGGTGTGTGGTGGGCATTTGTCTGCACGGAGAGCGTGACTGCGGTGGTGGCGTATGTGTTGTACCACAGGGTGTGGAAGAGAGCGTAAGAGGCGAGTACCGTTCACATTCGCGGCCGTTCACCCCGCGCCATTCGTACCCGTGGTCGTTCACCCCGCGCCATTCGCAAAATCGCCTCTTCGAGGCTTTCCGCTGCTACGCAGCTGCCTTTTGCTCATGAGATGGCGCTCCCCTCGTCGATTTGCAAGAGCACTGCTTTTTACGCGAGCGTAAAGCAGCACTCTCGCAATCGACGGGTGAACTGATGTATACACAATATCTTGTATCCTTTAATTGACTTCCCCTACAAAGTATTGTAGAATAGACCGTGATAGGTTTTACGGGCGAAAGCCCATGGGGACACGAAGGTAAGGGGGTACATAAGATGTTTCAGGTAATCAAACGAGATGGTTCCAAAGCGGACTTTACACTGACGAAGATCAATGATGCCATTATGAAGGCTTTTACTGCGACGCAGATGAGCTACAATAATGACATTATTGATCTTCTTGCGTTACGGGTAACTGCGGATTTCCAGAAAAAGGTGGAGAATGACGAGATCCACGTGGAAGACATTCAGGACAGTGTGGAGCGTGTACTGGGACAGGCCGGCTATGAAGAGGTGGCGAAAGCATATATTCTGTACCGCAAGCAGCGGGAGAAAATGCGTGCCATGAAGTCTACCATTCTGGACTACAAGGATGTGGTCAACAGTTATGTCAAGGTGGAAGACTGGCGTGTGAAAGAGAACTCCACGGTGACCTATTCCGTAGGTGGTCTGATCTTAAGCAACTCGGGTGCGGTGACGGCGAACTACTGGCTGTCTGAAATCTATGATGAAGAGATTGCAGAGGCACATCGGAATGCGGATATCCATATCCATGATCTGTCCATGCTGACCGGCTACTGTGCCGGATGGTCCTTAAAGCAGCTGATCAAGGAAGGACTGGGCGGCATCACCGGCAAGATTACTTCTGCTCCGGCGAGACACTTATCCGTGCTATGCAACCAGATGGTAAATTTCCTGGGGATCATGCAGAACGAATGGGCGGGAGCACAGGCATTTTCTTCCTTTGATACCTATCTTGCCCCATTTGTAAAGGTAGATAATTTAAGCTATCCCGAAGTGAAAAAATGCATCGAAGCATTTATTTACGGTGTCAACACCCCCAGCCGCTGGGGCACACAGGCTCCTTTTTCCAATATCACGCTAGACTGGACGGTGCCCGATGATCTGGCAGAGCTGCCGGCGCTGGTAGGCGGTGTGGAGATGGATTTCAAATATAAGGATTGTAAAAAGGAAATGGACATGGTCAACAAGGCGTTTATCGAGACCATGATCGAGGGCGATTCCAACGGCCGTGGTTTCCAGTATCCGATCCCGACTTATTCCATCACAAAGGATTTTGACTGGTCCGACACCGAGAACAACAGACTGTTATTCGAGATGACCGCAAAATACGGTACACCGTATTTTTCCAATTATATCAATTCTGACATGCAGCCCAGTGATGTCCGCAGTATGTGCTGCCGACTGCGTCTGGATCTGCGGGAACTGCGCAAGAAGACCGGAGGATTTTTCGGTTCCGGCGAGAGCACCGGAAGCGTGGGCGTTGTCACCATCAATATGCCCAGAATCGCATATCTGTCTGCCAACAAGGACGAGTTTTACGCAAGACTGAACCACATGATGGACATTGCAGCCAGATCCCTGAAGATCAAGCGCGGTGTCATTACGAAGCTGCTGAACGAGGGACTGTATCCCTATACCAAGCGGTATCTGGGAACCTTTGAGAATCATTTTTCCACCATCGGTCTGATCGGTATGAATGAAGTGGGCTTAAATGCCAACTGGCTGAGAGCGGATATGAGCGATCCCAGGACCCAGGAGTTCACCAAGGAAGTACTGAACCATATGAGAGAGCGTCTGTCGGATTATCAGGAGCAGTACGGAGACCTCTACAATCTGGAGGCGACCCCTGCGGAGAGTACCACGTACCGTCTGGCAAAGCACGACAGAAAGCGCTGGCCCGGCATCAAGACGGCCGGAAAGCCCGGAGATACCCCTTATTATACGAATTCCTCCCATCTGCCGGTGGACTATACCGTGGATATTTTCGATGCACTGGATATTCAGGATGAATTGCAGACCCTGTATACTTCCGGCACAGTGTTCCATGCATTCCTGGGAGAAAAGCTTCCCGACTGGAAGGCAGCGGCTTCTCTGGTACGCACCATAGCTTCCAATTACAAGCTGCCCTATTACACCCTGTCTCCGACTTATTCCATCTGTAAGGAGCATGGTTATCTGGCGGGCGAAGTGAAGGTATGTCCTCACTGTGGGGCGAAGACCGAGGTTTACAGCCGTATCACCGGTTACTATCGTCCGGTACAGAACTGGAATGATGGTAAGCTACAGGAATACGCCAACAGAACAGAGTATGATATTGCACATTCTTCCCTGAAGCGTCCCACCAGAAGCGTGGTGACCTTGTCCAATTTTGCAGAAGAGGTGGATGTAAAAGTGGAGCAGCCGCAGAACATCAAGTATCTGTTCACCACCAAGACCTGTCCTAACTGTAAGCTGGTGAAGGAATATCTGAAAAATGTACCCTACGTGACCATCGATGCGGAGGAGAATATGGAGCTGGCAAGACGTTACGGTGTAATGCAGGCACCGACTCTGGTGGTGGTAAACGGTGACAGCCATAAAAAGTATGTAAATGCTTCAAATATCAAGAAGTACGTTGACCAACTGACATTAGTTGGGGTAGAATAGAAACAGGTCAGGAGGCATCGCCCGAAGGCGGTGCCTTTGCTGTGTAATAATATAAATTCAAAGGCAGATCTATTGCAGAACGGAGGAAATATGATCAACAAACTGATCACTCGAATCAAAGAAACCAACGCACCGATCGTGGTAGGACTGGATCCTATGATGAAATTCGTGCCGGAATATATTAAGAAAGCAGCATTCACTGAATACGGTGAGACACTGGAAGGTGCTGCAGAGGCCATCTGGCAGTACAATAAGGGGATTGTGGATGCTATTTATGATTTAGTACCCGCTGTGAAGCCTCAGGTGGCAATGTATGAGCAGTTCGGTATTCCCGGCATGGTGGCATTTAAGAAGACTGTGGATTATTGTAAGGAAAAAGGCCTGATCGTCATCGGCGATATCAAGCGCGGCGATATCGGATCCACTTCCGAAGCATATGCGGTAGGACATCTGGGCAAAGTACAGGTAGGCAGCAAGAGCTATTACGGTTTTGATGAAGATTTTGTAACCGTGAACCCTTATCTGGGATCCGACGGTGTAAATCCTTTTGTGAAGATCTGTAAGGAAGAGAAAAAAGGTATTTTCGTACTGGTGAAGACTTCCAATCCCAGCAGCGGCGAGTTCCAGGATCAGCTGGTGAACGGCAGACCTCTGTATGAGCTGGTAGGAGAAAAGGTAGCAGCCTGGGGAGCTGACTGTATGGGTGATTCCTACAGCTATGTAGGTGCTGTCGTAGGAGCAACCTATCCTGAGCAGGGAAAGGTACTGCGTAAGGTAATGCCCAAGGCATTTATTCTGGTGCCCGGTTACGGTGCACAGGGCGGTAAAGGCGCAGATCTGGTACATTTTTTCAATGAGGACGGACTGGGTGCCATTATCAACTCTTCCCGTGGCATCATTGCTGCATACCAGCAGGAGAAATACGCACAGTTTGGCGAGCAGAATTATGCAGATGCTTCCCGTGCGGCAGTACTGGATATGCGTGAAGATATCGCACAGGCGCTGGCAGCACGCTAGGCAGAAGACAGCTACTATTCAGAGGCTCATTCGCAAAATCGTCTCTTTGAGACTTTGCTTTTGGCTCTGAATAGTTATAAATGTATGGGGTGTCCACAAGCGGACAGATGGGAGAACAGAGGATGAAAGAAGAGTTATATATTACCTTCCACTCGGAGGATGATATCAGACATTTTGTAGATACCTGCAACGAATTCGACGATGCAATCGACATCCGTATTCAGAAGATGGCAATGGATGCAAAGTCACTTTTGGGAATGCTCCTGATGAAGACTGAGGAACCGCTGGAGATCGAATATGCCTGCTATGATGATGAAGACAATTACGAAGAATTCAAGCAGGCCATCCTGGAAAAATACGACGTAAAAGTCGTACAGGCTACGGAAAAGCAGGCAGCAGATAAAATTGTTTGAAAAAATTGAAAAATTCTATTGACATTTTCGCCCGCAGCAGTTACAATACATACTGTTGCAGGCGAAAACCTGTAAATGAAATGTACGTGTAGCTCAGCTGGATAGAGCGTCTGGCTACGGACCAGAAGGTCGTGGGTTCGAATCCTGTCACGTACATCTAAGGCCCCGGAGATGATGTCTCCGGGGTTTTTGTGTTTTCCTATAAAATAATTCTTGTATCTCAAAGTGAACACCGGCGCTCCGGGGATCAGAACGCAACTGAAAAGGTATTGAGATACAAAACGTATTGTATCTCATTTTAACTGCAGATTGCCAGGATCCGGAAGATCTATTGAGATACACGTTTCCGGGCATCTTCCAAAATCTTGCCAACAGAACTGTCAAATTCTTTAATGAGAGAGTTAATATGTAAAGCAACCTGCACCATAGGCTCCAGCTTACGGAGCTTATCATAGCAGCTATTATAGTCGGCTTGTAGATCTTCGATCCGATCATCCAACATTTTAAGAGTTTCCTGTCTTCTGGCCTCGGACTCTTTGGCATCAATGATGATGTTCTCAAACTTTTGGTTAAAGCCATCGCCGGGGGCCTGCATGATGTAATCATATACGGGCTGAGACAACCGGATAGATTTATTAATACTCTTCTGATAGTTCCGGGGATTATATAACATAACGCACCTCCATTAAAATTTACATCGACAAATTAACTCGGGGTGATCAACATGAATATAAAATTTCTTAATTCGTGATAAAGAAATATCCATGGGCACATTTCCGACAATGGAAATATAAGCTTTTGAATAACTACAACCAGTATGGAAATACAATTTTGAAAAACTATACTTACAAATACGGTCACCATAGTCAACCTCAATATAATTCATATATCCGCTCCTTCAATAAGCTTTCACAAAGAATATAGGATCCAAATGATAAATATTGTTACAGAACCGCAGGTTATCAGCCAGATGTAAATATCCCTGAGTAGTCTCTATAGAGCTATGACCCATATACAACCGCAGGATCTCCAGATTGCCACCGCCAAGGCAAAAGCTGGTACCGAATGTGTGCCGGAGCAGATAGGGAAACAACCTAGTAATTCCAGAAGATATTTTCAAACGATCAATCACACACTTTAAAGCATTGCCGGTAAGAGGATCACCATTCTCAACACAGAATACATATTCATGACTACAATCAGGACGCTTTTCTAACCAATACTGCAGATACTTCTTTACAGTTCGCCCCATAGGAACAATTCTGCTTTTTCCACCTTTTGAAAAATGGATCACAAAATAACCTTCAGAGAAATGTAAGTCCTGGATCTTCAGGCGGACAACTTCTCCCGGACGCATACCGGCATCCAGTAAGCAATGGATCATAGCAAGGTTTCGGCATCCAAAAGTACTGTTAATGCTATAACAGGAATCAATAATATTCACCTCATCAACAGTTAATGGTTCGACCATCCGCGCATAAGCTCTGGGAAGCTTCAAATGCTCCGAAGGATTCACTTGACAATATCCATTCTCAATACAAAACATCCAGAAGCACTTCATATCTTTCAGATAATCTTTCCGGGTTCTAGCAGAGATCTTTCTGGGTTCCTTTGCCTTAAAGTTAGGGTTATTATCATTACGGATCTTATTTTTCAAATAAATTGAATACTGGTTAATATCCAGCTTTTCAACTTCCTCAAGGGTGATCTGATCAGGTTCCTTCTGAAAACGATCAGAAACAAAATTAAAAAAATAACCAAGATTGTTCCGATAGTTCTTAACAGTCTTATCAGAACAATAAGTTTCACGATCATTCAGAAACAGATCACGAGCTTCAGTAAGTACCATTCTTATTTCCTCCAGTAATAGTAATGTGACCAGTAGATCTATCCTGGTGGATATGTAGACCATCCGAATCAGCTTTTGCTAACAACTCTCCTAACCTCCACCTGGAATAAATATTTTCTTTAGCAGACATACGGAGCCGATTCACTTCCTGGTTAAGATAATATAGATTCATTATCGCACCTCTCTTTCAGTTCTTTTATTTGCTGTTCCAAGCTATTACACTTAGCACAAAGATCCCGGAGCTGTGACCATAGATCCATAGCAGCTTCCTGATCCTGCATGGAACGATTTTCCAAATAATAACAGCCTGCTATAATCAAAGTTATGATAATAGCTGTGATGCATATACAGATACATATTCCCATACGCCATGATCCTCCAAAACAAAATAAATAAAAATACACACAAGAGCATAAAAAACGAATAAAATCATACCCTCGACTTCTCCCCATAGATGAAGAGAATCCATGGTACCAATCAAAGCTAAAGACCAAATTAAGAAATAAAAAAAGATTAAAAAAGTTTTCATTGTACATCTCCTATTATATAAACGGAAATATATCAGGAATATCACCTGTAATACCAGAAAGCAACAAAAACAAATAAATCATCATTATTAAAAGACCAAATAAAAAATTGTCATGCACAAAAATCACATACGATGAAAACATTATCATTAAAAATGAAAATACAACAAAACAAAAAATAAAAAACATGCACAATCCTCCCTTATATATATCCCTAATCTGCTGCAGCTTTCCCGGATCCGGAAGATCTAACGAGATAAATTTATACATTGAACTCAAACACAGATACCCGGTTTGAGTAGTTGGGGACATCTACCTTGTAGGTTTTTATGCAATCTATTGACAAATGCACACCGAACTTATATTCTATAAATTGTAGAGCATCCATCAGGTTATTAGGTTCACAGAAACCAAGGGTTCTCTCAGGCAGATCAAGGTTTTTAGTAACAAGGTAACGCTGCTTACCGAAAGTACATTCGCACAAATCCTTTGTTATGTACTTAACGATATAAGAAACAGCTTTGTAAGTATCAGTAATTTTTGTTGCAGTGGTGTATCCGTTTCTATATTCTTTGATGTTATATATGTACTCACCGTCTGGATAGCTTGTCCTTAAGTATTCGCCATAATACTTATTCGGGACAGGCTCTCCTTTTTTATTGAGCATCAATTCACCATTCTTCTTTTTACGAAACTTCTGATTATTCACTGCTTTTTCAAATGTCAGTTCATCAACGTTTGAGACTAGTGCGTGAAAATGCCAGGCACCGGACTCATGTTGCTCCGGTACGATCAGTGCCTTTAACTTCGGACATTTCTTTTTGATGTTGTGAAACCAGTTCGATACCTTCTTTTTCGATTCCGAAAAATTAAATTCATCGAAATGATCCACTGGATCAAAAGTCAGAGTAAAAAACCATTCCCACTTATTTGCTCTGCCATAGTCATAGATCATACGCTTTGATCGGTTCAAAGATGATATCAATGATCGCTCCCTACGACTGGCAGCTTCTTCAGGTGAGATGTATTCCTCTTCCAGATCAATGGCTTCATCAACCTTATCATCCACCTCTGACCCTATTTCTGTAACCTGCAGAGGATCATATGACATATCAAAAGGTGAGGATTGTTTTAATTCAATCCATTTATCAATATCAAATTCCTCTTCGTCCTCATCATAGTCAGTGGTATGGAGATCGGGAAGGTTATATGGTCGCCAATAATCATCTTTGGTCCTGATAGCCCGATGATAATACGTCAACTGAAAAGTACCATTTTTATACTTTTTAAGACATACGTTATATGGCATGCAAATTACCTCAATTTTACAAAACTACCCTAATTGTGTTGCTATTGTCAAGTAAAGGGAACGGGATCGCCTGCGGCGACCCGTTCCGGCAACACAACCGGAAAATTTCGGTTCGCCTGTTGCGCGTGAGACGAGCTCACGCGCATCCAGCCAAACCTCGATATTTAATTTTTCATAGTTTGATCTGCATATCGTAGTTGTCTCTATAGAACTTCTCCAACTTCTCCCGCCAGGACTTCATCTCCCAGTCGAAGTCCAGCGGGATGAAGTTGGTATCATAGAAGACCCCTTCGAATAATGCAGCGTTTTTCTCTACCACAAAATCCGTATATTTCCCGGTGTTGAGATAGAGAAAACGATAATGGATATGCGTAGAGGAGCTCTTGACCAGGATCACCACATTCATCTGGTTACGGATCCGGTTATAGACCATCTGCGCATCAATACTAGTAAAGACGAACAGGCAGTTCTGTTTTCCCAGCGTATTGATAAATATACTGATATCCTTAAGTTTCCGATAGTCCTGAGCATCACAGCCGTTATAAATCTCATCGATCAGGACAACCTTCGGCGAGAGATCCAACGGCAGCTCATCCATAGAATTAACAAACCGGAATTCAGGATCCCGGGGAGAATATAAATTTGTGTACACCGGTAGATAGATCCCCTGCTGCTTACAGGCCTGCTGTAAACCTTTTACAAGCTTATAAGCGATCAGAGTCTTACCGCTACGCTGCACACCGTAGATACCGACGATAGCACCGGGCATAATATCATTCCTTTCAACTGTGAGCGTCGCGCGATAGACCATTAAGGGCCGTTTGTAATAGCTCAATGAAAAGACCATAGATGTATTTCCCCCCTGAGGGGGACACACATCTATAAATCACTGAGCCATTACAAACGAACATGATCTATCGCGCACGCCGCAAGACCACCCCCTTCAAAGGGCAAGGGCATAGCTTGCGTGGGATCTTGTTTAAAACACAATACACATAGTCGGGCTGAACCTCTTCGAGGCTTCACCCTTGCCACAAAAACGTGAATGACGTAGTTTTTAAGGGCAAGGGCATCACCAAAGAAAAAGGGGGTGGGCGAGACACAGGGCGGCAGTCACCGGCTATATCTGCGATGCTGGCTGCACAGGTTCCACAAAAGGGCATTAACATCTTCGCATATCGGGAAAGGGGAAAAACGCCCCTGTCCCGATAAAACATGCGCAGATCAAAGGCATATTTGCCGGTAAAGCCCGCTATTCCTGCTGCACATCTGTTACGTTATTGAGGGTCGATACTTTAATACCACGCAGATACTCGTTCTGGGTATATGCACTCAGAAGATTCTGGAGCACCTTGGAAGAGAGCAGCCCCAGGTTCTTGTTATGAGCCATGACCTTATCGAAAGACTCAAACATGGACCTCATATCAGCAAGATCATACTTCTCGATAAAATAGAAAGCCTGAAAAAGTAGATGCTGTTGATCATTATCGTATATAGGCAGGATCTCATAAATAGACCGTATGGGATCATTGCTCACATTTCCGGCAGACATACTGTCCAGGATCGCCTGAAAGTCAATACCAGCCATAACGCACTCCTTTCTTGTATCTCAAAAGCAACACCGGCATGCTCCGGATCAGAAGCTGCAGCGTAAACAAATGAGATACATTTATTTTGTAAATATGATCAGCACAGAGAGTACAATATTCAATATTGCGAAGATCTTCACAGAATTATCTTTCTTGAAGAAGTTCCCGAACATGATATTGCTCATTCTGGCTTTGTCCTGCAGGAACTCAAGATCCTGGTTAGTGGCAGTCACCACAAGATCAGGACCCAGAGGGACACACTCCGATTCCTCCAGCAGTACATGATATTTGTTATTAAACTCATGAAGGTTCTTAGCAGACCGAACCCCGGAGTCGGTAACCATATAGATCATCAGTTTCGCCATCCTTTCACAAAGGTCAGTGCAGACCGAACCAGTACATCCAGATTGATGATAATGTAAATGCCAAGGCATACGCCAAACACAGCAGCATAATTAAATGCTTCCAGTTCCACTGCATACAATATAAACACCTCCTAACGGGTCTTGCTTACAATGCGGATCTTGCTCAGATCACAGGCAGCGCCGACCACTTCCAGCGCAACATTGATAATAAAGACCCCGGCAAAAAAATAAGCAGACCAGACCAAAAGATCCATGAGACACCTCCTAAAATCGACCTATTTTTTCTTAAAAATAAGTAAAAAAAGAAGAGCTATCATAATAGCCAGAGCATACTGGATAAACTCCAATCGGCTCAATAACTCATTTTCATAGCGCGTAACATAGACAGGAGACTCCATAAAAGCTTCGTAGGTATCATAAACCGGGAACAGATCATTTGAATAAGCTGTCACCGCAGAGCCGGGAATGCGTACTACATCATTCCCGGACACTGTGGTTACAGCAGATTCAGAAACAGCATCCGGATCAGATACCTCATCAGTCTTCGGAATATTCTTCTGAAGTTCCTCCGATGATATCTTTTCCTCCACATCTACACCTCCGTTACAGACGGACACCGCCGGAGAAAGCATTCTTCAGCGCGTAGATGATAGTGAAGCCGAGAGCAAAACCGGCAGAGATGTAAACCAACGGCATCATAGAGCTTGTAATAACGTTGGTATATGCAAACATCTTACTGGGGTCGAAATTAAGCTGCAGGGCAGCACTGCCCTCAGAAGCAGCGACCATAACAGGATTAGTTAAAAACGGCATATCACATACCTCCTTTTAAAAACATGGTTTACAGTTACATTTATATAAATGGCCAATTTATATCTACTTAAAAAATTTACCAAGCATACCGGATAAAAAGCCCTTACAGGTCTGTCCGGTAGCCTGCTGGATCAAAGCGTCAATCGCTTCATAGAGCAGGACTACAATCTTGTAAATAGTCCACAGACAGCCGAACAAGACTGTCAGATAGATCATATAGAACGCCATATCTCCTACGAGATAGTGGAAGGTACTGATAGCTTCCACGACAGGCATCCCGGTAAACTCACTGGTACCGTTAGAATCGACCATGGAGACAATCGTCTGGTCGAACTGCTCCAGAGTGTTATATAAGGTCTGTAAGGCATCTAGCACCAATACGATCATGTCAACGATCGAGGAGAAAAAGCTTACGATCTTTTCAGGGATCTCCGTGAGGGATCCGATTTTGAAATCCAAGAAATTCATAGACTACCGGCCCCCTCCCTTCGGAATATGTATGTGGAATGCAAAGCCACGGAGCAGCTTGATCACACCAAATACCATAAATATATAAATAAGACCCATCATAAAATCATAAACACTCATACCAATACCGGTGATTTCTAAGGTCTTAAGATAATTCAGCCCCAGAACCATGTCATCCGGCAGGAACCCGGGGGATGCTTCAATCTTGAAAATACTCACGATAAACTGCAGGCAATGCAGGAAGATCCGCAGGAGCATGAGCAGGATCATGATAAGCAGGATCAGACCGTTCAGCAGTGAGAGCAGATCCGGAGTATGTTTCCCGGAATCATCACCGCCGCCCGGATCTGAACCGCCAGGACCAGAGGGCTGCAGAGCTGACACAGGATCAAGCAGGGCCTGCAGGATCTTGTCCAGGTAAGCTTGTAAGTTTACCCAGGAAGGCAACGCACCCAGCAAGGACTGGATCGCACCCAGGGGATCCGCAAACACCTGCAGCATGGCAGAGGGCAGACTGGCTATATTACCAAGTACCAGCTGCACCTGTTCCGGAAAGATTTCTATGATCCGAAGAACTCCGTTATACAGATTACCGATACCGGTACTGATCGTACCTAAAGGATCCTGAAAGAAACCATACACAGCAGCCGGGAGAGCCTGGATCAGGGCATTCACCTGGGGAAACATTTCAAGAATACCGGTAATACCATTTGTAATATTCTCGATAGGGTGAGAAAAGAAATCCCATATTCCGGAAGCTATCGCATTGATCGCCGAAAGGATCAAACCGAGAATACCGGAATAATTCGTATCCGTTCCGGGATCCGGAGCAGTAGACGGTTCCGGATCAGGAGCAGCAGTGGGCTTCGGAGCAGGATCCGGTTGTGCTTCTGCCAACGCTTCCGCAACAGCAGCCTTAACAGCAGCGATCATCTCAGCATTATTCGCTTCCTTGTCCGTTCCGGTAGCTTCTACACCATTTGCAGCTTCCTTCATGGCATTATTCATAGCAGGAACCTTTGAAGGATCCAGCTTCGTACCGGATAAATTCTCCAGGGTGTCCGGAGCGGCTGCGGTCATGGAATGGTAGTCATAAGGGAAACTATTCAATAACCCATCCAGTAACCCATCCGAAAGAAAAGATCTACACTGTGCTTCAGTCTCAAATATCGGAACATTACAGGAAAAAGAAATTATTCCATCACGCGATAAAGAATGCAAATTACTTGTACCTTTATAGACTGTACCATCAGCTCGATCAGGATAGACACGCTCATATGAATAAATAAGCCAAGGTTGAGAAATAACACTACTGGAAGTATCAATTTGTAAAAACACATAATATTTTGGACTTAAAAAAGCAGCAACAGGAAATTTCCAAGAACAAACAATAGAATTAAATTCATCAACAGTCTCCTTATATTCACTCTTATAAATTCTGTGCGATGAAATATTCAAAATATATTGACCGGACGAATCGACATCTAATTCACCATCAAACAATCCAGCAGTTCCATAATACTTCGCCGGATCCACCTCCGGCACCTCATGATTCTGCACCCGGGTAAGGAAATCACTGACAGTTCTCTGGAACTGCATATCCGTACCCATAGCAAAAGAACGAATTGCTCTTTTCGGAATATTCGGATTGAGATCTGTACCATGTCCGGGGCCCGGAATGGGGGAAGGAGAGGGGGACGCACTGGGATCAGGAGACGGAGTAGGAGTAAGACCACCGGTAAGAACACGGTACTTTGCAAATTCTCCTTCGTTTGGTCTGACTTTCAGCTTACCAGCACCGACAGCAGACTCCCAGATGGCATCAAACTCTTCGCGAGTCATAGCTGTACCATCAGGTCCGTAAATAGTGAACTCCTTGAAAGGATCATATGTAAGGCCATCGATGAACTGAATGAAAGCTTCAAAGATAGACATACCTTTAGAGTAATCATCCAGTCCTTCCTTCATACCGGATGCGATAGAGATCGTTTCAAAGATGTTATAAAGCATCATCACGAACTCAACACTCGTCTCTGTAGATACAGCAACAGACGCAGCCTGAGCAGTCAGAGACGCAGGGCCGGAGACTACGCTAGTAGCAAATATCACCACCGCCAGCACAAGCGGAACGATTCTCTTCTTGAGTTTCTTTAACATCTCCATAGATCACATCTCCCTCCGGCATCAGCTGCTCACAAGCAGCATAGATATCTTCATGTCGATCAGCAAAGTCACGACAGCAGTTAAGCGGATACCGCTCATTCTGCATCAGGCAGTACTTACATACTTTTGGATCGAAATAAACTACCATAGCATCACCTGGTAATTACGACTTCTACACAGCCACCACCACCGGGCAGGATAGAACGAACGATAGAATACATAAGTTCATCAGGCACATCAGTCTGCTCACCAAGAAATATCACATCAGTCACCTCACCGGTGCTGTCATAATCAATACCTTCACGAATCGTGATCCCATTCGCATATAGAACTTTAAGCAAAGTAATCAGATACATAGGGCACCTCCCAGCTAACGCTCGATAACAACATCAATATATTCTTTACCGCATAAATCAAAATGAACTACGGTATAGGTCAAAAGTTCATCAGGTACATCCCTGGAGATACCATCATAAACAACATCAGAGACCATACCAGTATTCATGAATTCATTTCCTTTGCGAATACGATACTTTTTATTTGCGCAACAATGAAGCAATACACTAAGTTTCATAATGGACCTCCTATAAAGGGATACCGGATGCAGGTAGGGCTGCACCCGGCATAAAAAGGGGAATGTTACCGGTCACGCTTTGCCTTAATGCGATCACAGACAACGGTAACCGATACACAAAAACTAAAAACCAACATAACAAATACAACTACAGCAGCCATAACAAACCTCCGATCTATTTACCTGTTAATGACTTTTTAAAGGTGAAACTGTTAGCAACAACCATTGCCACACCGTCCTTATTGATCCGGACATCCAGATCAGCTTCATAGATTCCGGGAACCTCAGGGAAATCATTAAAATTATTGAAACCAACGCGGGCCTTCGCCAGCTTGTACCCTTTTTGCTGTTCCTCAGCACAGGGGGCGAGATTGTTAGTCATCAAATACCTGACAGAAGTACCTTCATTCACTTCGCCGGTTTCAGTATCAGTCATCTGGTACTGCATTGCATTGAGGACGATTACCTCTTTTTTCATTAAGTCCATACTTTTACCTCCGTAAAATGAGAGACGCACGCAATTTTGATGCATTTTAGAAAAAATGATGTTATAATAAAAGTTAAAAAAATAATTGCGAAAACGTCGATTTGTGTTTACAAACTGAATATACTACGAAAAATTGAAGTAGTCAATAGACAAACTACAATATTTTGCAGTAGGAGAGGGCAATATGGGATTAATAGATAATCTTACGCAGATCATGGAGAAAAAGAATATATCGGCATATCAGCTTGAAAAGGCAGGAATCGTAAAACAAACGACCTTTACAAGCTGGAAAAAAGGAACCCAGCCAGCTCTGGATAAAATAATCAATGTAATGCAATATATCGAAGTAACACCTAATGAGCTTTTTGGATACCCAACAGAAAAACTATTGACAGAGAACGAGCAGGAGCTCCTGGAACAGTTCCGAAAATTATCTGATAGAGATCAGATAAAATTTATAGGAAGAATAGAGGAATTCACAAAAGAAAGGGAAAACAAAAATGAGTGAAACAATTTTCGGCTATGCAATGGTAATATTCATAATCTTGATTGTGATACTTACAAGTAAGGTAGATGAGCATAGGCATCCAAAACCAAAGAAGGAAGAAAAACCTATTAAGCCAGTAATATCAAAAGATCCGGTAATTGATGAAACACCAATCAAGCTGAACGAGGATCCCAGATATAAAGACTTCATTAATGCACAATGGGACGAAATGAACAAATAACTCAATACGTATATGCCATACGGTCACTTCCTTATATTATATCGACCTAGATAGCTACGGACCAGAAGGTCGTGGGTTCGAATCCTGTCACGTACATCGTAAGCCCCGGAGATGATATCTCCGGGGTTTTTATTTACGCGAGCAACGAGCCAAAGTCCGTGCTTGCACGAGACCTTGGCGACTGCCGCGATAACTTGAGAAACTCGCAAAGCGTGTTTCTCATAGTTTTGCATTTTAGAAAAGTTTTAGAAATACTTCCCGATCCGTATATTTACGTGGTACTTATGTCATGCTAAAATGATGATGTAAATGGAGGAAGTCGTGAAAGTATGAACAAACAGGAATTTGTGGACCGACTGCGGATGGCGCTGAATGGGCGTGTTTCTCCCGGTCTGGTCATGGATAATGTAAATTATTACCAGGATTATATAAATACAGAGATCCGCAAGGGCAGGACAGAAGAGGAAGTCTTAGAGAGCCTGGGAGATCCCAGACTGATCGCCCGCACAATCATTCAGACCAACGGTGGAGACAACCGTTCCGGATACCGGAACACGGTCTACGGCAACGGAGAGTATCGGGAGGCTGCCGGACAGAATGTCCATCGTAGTTATACAGAGGAAGAGGATGGCTACGGAACACACCAGAGTAAGGTGGGAAATGTTCTGGCGAAGCTTCCGGGCTGGGTGTGGCTGATCCTTGGGATTCTGGTGGTAGTATTGATCTTCGGTGCGGTATTTTCCGTATTGTCTTTTCTGGCACCGGTACTGATTCCGATTGTGGTAGTATTGTTCCTGGTGAAATTATTTCGGGACTGGCTTAACTAGCAACTATATAAATCAGCTATTCATAGTCCCTCAATTCGCAAAATGCCTCTGCGAGGCTTACTTTTTGCTCATTGAGGTTACTTCGTCAAATAAATATAATCGGAGTACCTTACAGATGCGAGCATCTGACGGTTGCTCCGATTATATTTATTGACTCTGAATAGTTCCAACGTAAAGAGCCACCAGGGGGAAGCTGGTGGCTCTCATGAGGGGAGTATAAATAAATAATACATAAGGGTGCAAATAGAATCATGAAGGGGTTTCTATTTACAATTATGATTATAGTACTAATGATATAAAAATGCAAGAAGAAATTTAGGCCTAAAGTACCATATTTTTTGGGCATATTTTTGTGCGAAATAGACATACTACTCCTGTAACTAAAAAGATATTTCCTATCAGGAGGTCACAAATATGTCTAACAATTATGAACAGAACAATCAGAACAATCAGAACAAGTATAACAACTCTTATGACGAGAGCGAGAACAGTAAGAACTCCCAGAATAAGCAGAACAGCCAGAATCAGAATAAGAATAAGAGCAACAACAGGGAGCAGAACAAGAGCTGCTAATCGGGTGCATAATTTTTCAGGGGCTGCCGCAAGGCAGCCCTATTTACATATTTTCAGAATCCATATATAATAACTTTATATGTGCAATAATTGATGACTAAGATCCGGAGGAACGAATGAGACGTTTTGAATTGATTGCTCCCTGCCATTTCGGTATGGAATCAGTATTAAAAAGAGAGATCACAGATCTGGGATATGATATTACAGAAGTGGCGGATGGTCGTGTCACCTTTTTCGGAGATGAGGAGGCTTTGTGCAGAGCAAATATTTTTCTGCGGACGGCAGAAAGAATCCTTATCAAAATCGGAAGTTTTCATGCGGAGACTTTTGAAGAACTGTTTCAGGGCACGAAAAATCTTCCCTGGGAAGAATACATTCCGAAGGACGGCAAATTCTGGGTGGCCAAGGCAGCTAGTGTAAAGTCCAAATTGTTCAGCCCCTCGGATATTCAGTCCATTATGAAAAAAGCAATGGTGGAGCGGCTGAAGGCCCAGTATGAGATCAGCTGGTTCCCTGAAGATGGAGAAAATTTCCCTGTCCGGGTATTCCTGATGAAGGATGAAGTGACCGTGGGACTGGACAGCACCGGAGAGTCCTTACATAAGAGAGGATATCGTAAGCTGACGGCAAAAGCCCCCATTGCGGAGAATCTGGCTGCTGCACTGATCGAACTGACTCCCTGGAATGCGGGCAGGATCCTGGTGGATCCCTTCTGCGGAAGCGGCACCTTCCCTATTGAGGCAGCCATGATGGCAGCCAATATGGCACCCGGCAGGAACCGCAGTTTTACGGCGGAAGAATGGCCCCATATCATAGGGAAAAAGGTGTGGTATGATGCCATGGACGAAGCGGAAGAGATGATCGATCTGTCGGTGGAGACAGATATTCAGGGCTATGATATTGACGAGGATATGGTGAAGATCGCCAGAGAAAATGCACGGATGGCGGGTGTGGACAAGCTGATCCATTTCCAGCGTCGTGGTGTGGAAGATCTTCATCACCCGAAGAAATACGGCTTTATTATCACCAATCCTCCCTATGGAGAGCGTTTGCAGGATAAGAGTCAGATGCCGCAGTTGTACCGTACCATCGGAGAACGATTCCGGGAACTGGATTCCTGGAGTATGTATCTGATCACTGCCTATGAGCAGGCAGAGAAGGATATCGGCAGGAAGGCGGACAAGAACCGCAAGATCTACAACGGAATGATGAAGACTTATTATTATCAGTTTCTGGGACCGAAGCCTCCGAAGAGAAGAGACGTTTAGAAGAAATGAAAAATTTACTGCAGATCAGGGATCAACAACAGAATAGACGCATTACATTGATCCTCTGGCTCCTGCTGGGAAGTATGTCTATGGGCATCATGCTCTGGACGGCAGCGCATAAGACGGTGGTGATCTCTGCGTTAAGTCAGGAACAGGGCGGTCTGGTCACAGAGAATCAGGCGGAACGGTCCCATGAAATGCAGCTGGCCATGGCGGAAGACAGGAAGGCAGAACGGGAGATCTGTATACCATTGGAAACCGGTACGAAAGCGGAAAATGTAGTGGTGGAAAATCATTACATGGAAAGGGAACTCTGGATCTATGTGCAGAACGGCAGAAAATCTTTTTACCGGGAACATCAGCTTACCGGAGATTTCAGCCTGGTGGGAAACGGCATCTGTGAAGCACAGAACGAGGGCGTATTGCTCAGATTGTCCATGAAGGAGATCCTGGAGTATCACAGTACTCTGGAAGAGGGAACTCTGAAGATCGATTTTGTCAATCCCAGAGAATCTTACGACCGGATCGTAGTGCTGGATCCCGTGGGAGGCGGAAGGGACAGAGGCGTTGCCGATTCCGGATGTGAGGAGAAGAACATCGCTCTGGAGGTGGCAAGACAGACGGCACAGCTGTTGGAAGGAAGCATGGTAAAAATATATCTTACCCGTACAGAAGATACAGAGGTCGCACAGGAAGTAAGGCGTAGCTTCGCTGACTGGGTGGATGCAGATCTGTACCTGGAGATCGGACTGTCAGCAGATGATGCACAGGAGAGTACCTACGGCATCCGGGCAGAATACAATGATGAGTATTATCTGCCGGATTTCGGAAATGTACAATGGGCCGACTGCGTGACCAGACAAGTGACGGTGGCTTCCAGCAACCGGGCCATTGGATTGTTCCCGGCGGAGGAAGATGACATTCTGTGGCAGCTGAAGATCCCGGCAGCCAGAATTTCTCTCGGATATGTGACCAACAGCAGCGAGAGACAGCTGCTGGAACAGGAAAGCTATCAAAAAAAGCTGGCGGAAGGTATTGCAGAAGCTATTTCCGAGGTTTATACTAATACGCAATGATGACTATATAAGAACACAAATGCGGCAAGGAGTTAATATGCAGGGAAGAATCGTATTCGCGACCGGCAATGCCGGAAAAATCAAAGAAATCCGCATGATCATGGAGGATACCGGTCTGGAAGTCGTATCCATGAAAGATGCGGGCATTAAAGCAGATATTGAAGAAAACGGTAAGACCTACGAAGAGAATGCACTGATCAAGGCCCGTGCGGTGGCTGCTTTTACGAAAGATATCGTGATGGCGGATGACTCCGGACTGGAGATCGATGCCCTGAATAAGGAACCTGGAATCTATTCTGCCAGATACCTGGGAGAGGATACGCCGTATTCCATAAAAAATGCAAATCTGATCCAGAGACTGGAAGGAGTGCCGGAGGAAAAGCGTACTGCCAGATTCGTCTGTGCCATTGCAGCAGTGCTCCCGGACGGCAGAGAACTTACCACAAGAGCTACCATCGAAGGGCGGATCGGATATGAAGAGAAGGGGACCAACGGATTCGGTTACGATCCTATTTTTTACGTACCGGAATTCGGCAAGACTACGGCGGAGTTGACAGAAGAAGAGAAGAACCAGGTCAGTCACAGAGGTAAGGCATTGGAGCTGATGAAAGAGGAACTGAAGAAATATGAAGATACTGATCGTAAGTGATACCCATAAAAAGAATGAGAATTA
>OIXA01002528.1_pt1 | contig 20789 bp, 19 predicted proteins | sample 1587721 | NCBI WGS metagenome assembly OIXA01 (sample SAMEA3888900, study PRJEB22519) | human gut metagenome | biome: human gut; feature: human-associated habitat; material: faeces | place: Denmark | collected 2013 | reverse complement strand
CTAACGGCTGCCCTACCTTACCGTCGCGGAGAATTTACCACTTTATCGACAGTCTCAGATCCGGTTCCATTGTGATGGGACCGGTCTTTTTATGTTTCCATACAGAAAGTGGAGCGGAGGAGCCGCTTGCCGCTTTCAGTCTTCATGTGCTCTTCCAGGAAGTTCTTCCTGTTTTCCGGGCTGTAGCCGCTTTCGGAGGCGTTTACGATGTAATCCGCTTCGATGAGAATCTGGTAGTCGATACCGTCAATATCCGTGTAGGTATGGTGGTGGCTCACCAGATAAGCCACACGGTCCACCTGCTCCGCAGACAGGCCCGCATCCGCCAGAAAGCTCCGTACCAGGGGGCCGCCCTCTTCTTCCTGTCGCTTGCCGTTGGTATTGCCGTATTTTTCCCGGCACAGGGGGCAGGCGATGTCATGGGTGATGGCGGCGATCTCCAGTGTTTCCTGGGTCTTCCGGTCCAGGCCCTCCAGCTCGCCGATGGTCTTGGCGTAGGTCCACACGCACATGAAATGGTTCATGTCGTGCAGGTTTCCGTTGGAAAACGCAATCATTTTTTCCATGATATGAGAGATATTCAATATTTGCCTCCTTAAAGTGTTATACGTCACAGGTTGAAGCGGCGGCGGGCCTCCTCCCGGAGAGAGGGCACCCGCCGGACGATCCGCAGGGGGATGATGAGTCCCACGCAGACCGCCAGCACGATCAGGGACCACCCTGGCTGCCACACACCACGGAAATACCGGTCGATGCAGAATTCAATGCCCATCGCCAGAAGCCCAGCCGCCCCGATGACCAGGGCAATGGCGGAGAGGGTGGAGCGCCGCCCGCCCCGGAGCAGAAAACTCAAAAGAAAGACCAGCACCCCAGCCCAGCCGATCATGGGCAGGGCCAGCCCCCGGAACCAGCGGCTGCCGCCCAGGTCGATGGAGATGAGCCAGACATAGATGCCAATGGCCGCCACATCGGCGGTGAGCCGGAAAAAGACCGGCAGCCGCCGCAACACCATAGGCAGGGCAAACCAGACCCACAGCATCACTGCCGCCCCGATGACGTACAGGGACCAGGGACGGTCCGTGGGCAGAAACAGGTTCAAAAGCCCGCAGCACAGGGACACGGACACCAGCATAGCCGTCAGCAGAATGGCGGCCTCTCGCCTGGAGGCGGGCTGTACGGCGGCGGAGTTGGCGGGAAAGTAGGGCGGCGCATCCAGTTCCGGATGCCAGGCAGGCGTCCCGCACAGGGGACAGATCTTGGCGCTGGGGTCCAGCTCCACGCCGCAGTTGACACAGTAAGACATAAAATGCTCCTCTTATCGGTTGCTCTCGATCCGCACCGGAATGCCCTCCCGGACCAGAAAGCGGAAAAAGTCCCGCTCTGTGTCCGTTTCGGCCTGGGTGCCGGCAAAGGTGATTTCCATGATGTCTCCATAGCTGATGGAGGCACAGTGGCACCGGGGCACGGTGGCCTGGCCCAGCACCACCTCCATGCCCTGAATATGGGGAGCCATCTCCGGCGGCACGGTGAAGGCACCGGGATTGGTATAGGTGCAGGAGTAGGGCCGCACCCCCAGGAGATAGTAGTTGAGGGCCATCACCGGGTTTTTCAGAAACACCGGCACCGCCCGGAGAAAGAAATTCTTCGTGAAGCGGACATTGCCGGTAAAGGCGGCCTGCAGCTCCTGGCGGTGGACGTGGAGCTTCATATAGTGCCGCACCTGGGAGACGATTTCCGGAAAAGTGTAATCCCCCAAGGCAGGGTCGATGCTGGGACGGACGGTGGTAATGAAGTTCCGCACCGTTTCCGAGGGAAACCAGCTCCGCAGATTGATGGGCACCGCCAGGGCCACCGGGCGTTCCTTGTGGGGATGCTCCCGGCGCTGCTTTTCCAGCAGCACGTGGATCAGCACGGCGGAAAGGTACTCTGTGATGGAGGCGTCATAACTCCGTGCGGCCTCCCGGAGCTTCTCCAGGGGCACGAAGCCCATGGTGACATGGAAGGTGTAAAAAGGCTCCGGGGTGCCGGTGTTGGCATAGGCCTTAGGCATCCGCCGCAGACCCAGGGCGTGCCGCCCGGCATAGCGGGCGTAAGCGTCCTCCAGCTCCTCCTTCCGGGGCGGTTCCTCCAGGTCCAGCACGCCGTTTCCGGCCGGAACGCTTATGCCGGTCTGCCGCAGATACTCCGCCAGCAGCGTCCGGAAAAAGATCAGGGCCCCGGCCCCGTCGGACAGGGCGTGGAACACCTCCAGAGAGATGCGGTTCCGGTAGTAGTAAAACCGCACCAGCCAGCCGTTGTCCTCCCGGAAGCGCACAGGCTGGCAGGGATTGGCCACGTCGGCCTTCAGAAAAGGGCCCGGGGCGGTGTTGGGCTCCAGATAGTACCAGAATAAACCCCGGCGGATGCGGACGGCAAAGCTGGGGAACCGGGGCAGCACCCGGTCAATGGCGTTTTGCAGGGCGGCGGGCCGCACCGGCTCTGTCATCAGGGCGGAGAAGCGGTAGATGGCGGAATACTCCTCCCTTTGCAGGGCGGAATAGAGAATACCGGCATTGTCCAGCCGGTACCACTGACTGTCCGGTTTTGCCATCCGCGCCACCTCCCTGAAAATAGTTACAGGTCATTGTAGCACACGGGGAAAAGCGTGGCAAGAGATGGCCCATTTTCCACTTCCCATTTTCCGCGATTTATGGTATTCTGCAATCAACACGAAAGAGCGGAGGGCCTATGGAAAAGCTGCAATTAGGCAGAAAACGGAAAACGGATGCCGAAAAACCCCGGATGGACCCGCTGATGCGGGCGCTGAAAGCCCTGCACAGCGCCGGTTCCCCGGAGACCATGACCCCGGAGGAGCTGGAGCATCAGCGCCGGAACCAGGAAATTCTGGGCCGCCTTACCGCCCCTATGGCGGGGATGGAGTATGAAGAGCTTTCCATCGGGGCCATGCCTGCTGCCTGGACCCGGCTGAAAGCGCCCCATGGGGACCGCCGGGTGATCCTCTACTGCCACGGCGGCGGCTATACCAGCGGCAACCTGGGTTATTCCCGGGTGCTGTCCTCCAAGCTGGCCCACGTCACCGGCTACGATGTGCTGAGCTTTGAGTACCGGCTGGCGCCGGAGCATCCCTACCCGGCGGCAGTGGAGGATGCCATGCGGGCCTGGGACTATCTGATGTATCAGGGATACGGGGCGGAAAACGTGACGGTGGCGGGAGATTCCGCCGGGGGCAACCTGGCCCTGGTGCTGTGCCGCCGCCTGAAGGCCGCTGGGCGCCGGATGCCCCGGGCCCTGCTGCTGATGTCCCCCTGGACGGATATGACCATGTCCGGGGCATCCTACCGGGAGCGGGTGGAGAGCGACCCCATGCTGACGCCGGAGTACATCGAGGCCGTCCGGAGGGCATACGCCGGGGACAGGGATCTCCAGGACCCGGATCTGTCGCCCCTGCTGGGGGATCTGGGGAGCTTTCCACCTACCCTGATCCAGGTGGGAGACCATGAGATCCTCTATTCCGATTCCGCGTCCCTGGCTGCGGCGCTGCGGGCGGCCCATGTGCCCTGCCGGCTGGAGGTCAGCGAGGGAATGTGGCACGTATTTCAGATGTTCCCCATCAAAAAAGCGGCGGCAGCCATGGAAAGCGCCGCCCGGTTTCTGCTGGAGCTATAAAAATGAAAAGGCCTGCTCGAAAGAGCGGGCCTTTTGCTTTTGTAGTCAGGTGCGTTCCGGGCGGCGGATGGGCCGGATGTATTTGAAAGCAGCGGTTCTTTGACAGACCGGCACGGGCGGCTGAAGGCTGTGAAGCTCAATAGCGGCCGATGGGAGGCGTCACATAGTCCGGCAGCGGGCAGTGGTAGCTGCCGCCGTTCTTCTGCTTCAGCTCCTCCCGGGCTTTGGCAATGACCACCGGCTGGTCCATGGTACGGATGGCGGCCAGGGTCATGATCTCCGCCGCCCGCAGCATGCCTTTCATTCCGATGTCGGAGCAAGCGAAGGCGGTATTCTGCCAGGAGTGGCCCACGTTGCCAAGGCAGGCGGTGGCCACATGGAACATAACGGTGGGGGTGGCGTAGCCCACATCGCCCACATCGGTAGAGCCGGAGCTGTAGGCGGTCTCCTTGGGGTTAAAGGGATGGATGATCCGATCCAGGGGCTTTTCCAGAGCGGCGTCCAGCTCTTCCGGCTCGAAGTAGTAGCCCAGCTTTTCCCGGATGCCCACCATGGTGGTGCGGGGATAGGTGCGGAGGAACTCCGCCGCCAGCTGATAATCTGCTTCCGTCCACTCCGGAGCGCCCAGCTCCCGCATGCACTGATCCACCACGGCCCCCAACGTGCGGTTGGGAACATAATCGGAGAAGGCCATGGTGATCTCATATTTCATCTTGGTGCCGGTCATCAGGGCCGCGCCCCTGGCCACGTCCACCACCCGGGTGAACAGCTCCTGGACCTGGCTGACCTTGGGGGCCCGGACCTCGTATTTGATGACGGCATGGCTCTGGACCACGTTGGGAGCGGTGCCGCCGGGGTCGGAATAGGCGTAGTGGATGCGGGCGGCGTCGATCATGTGCTCCCGCAGGTAGTTGCAGCCCACGTTCATCAGCTCCACGGCGTCCAGAGCGCTGCGGCCCAAATGGGGCTCTCCGCCGGCGTGGGCGGCGACGCCGTCAAAGGTGAAGTTGGCGCCCATGATAGCCACGCTGCCCCGGGAGCTCACTTCGTTGACGGTCTCCGGGTGCCAGGTGTAGGCAAAATCCACATTGTCAAAGTACCCGGCCCGGGCAATGAACTGCTTGGAACCGGCGCCCTCCTCGGCGGGACAGCCGAAGAAGATCACGGTGCCGTCTTTCTTCTCCTTGATCAGGTAGTCCTTCAGGGCCACGGCGGCGGCATAGCACCCCGCACCCAGCAGATTGTGGCCGCAGCCGTGCCCGGCGCCCCCCTCCCGGACGGGCTCCTGTACCGGGCAGTCCGCCTTCTGGCTCAGGCCGGACAGGGCGTCGTACTCCGCCAGAAAGCCCACCACCGGCTTGCCGCTGCCGCATTGATAGGTGGCGGTAAAGGCGGTGGGGATGTCAGCGATCCCCTCCTCAATGGTGAAGCCCTCCTGCTTCAGGGCGGCGATGAGGGCGGCGGCGGACTTGGTTTCCTCGTAGGAAAGCTCGGCGTAGCCCCAGATCTCCTTGGCCAGGGCTACGGTGGTATCCGCCTTGGCGGAAACCAGATCTTTAATGGTCTGGATCATGATATCAATCTCCTTTACCGAATAAGTCATGGGGAGTGTCAAAGTACCATGCTCAGGAATTTAATGGTGCTGGGTTCGTGGGGGCAGGTGAAGATCTGCTCCGGAGTGCCCTCTTCCTTGATAACGCCGTCACAGATGAAGAGCACCCGGTCGGATATCTCCCGGGCAAAGCCCATCTCGTGGGTGACGATGAGAATGGTCATGCCGCTGCGGGTCAGCTCCCGGATGACGTTCAGGACCTCCTTGACCATTTCCGGGTCCAGAGCGGAGGTTGGCTCGTCAAAAAGCATGACCTCCGGCTTCATGGCCATGGCCCGGACGATGGCCAGCCGCTGCTTCTGGCCGCCGGAGAGCTTCCGGGGATACTCATCGGCCTTGTCCCCCAGACCCACCCGGCGCAGCAGGGCCATGGCCTCCTCTTTCGCCTGATCCTTGGGGACCTTCTTTTCCAGAACCGGGGCCAGTGTCACGTTTTCCAGCACCGTCAGGTTGGGGAACACGTTGAAATGCTGGAACACCATGCCGATGCTCTGGCGGTATTGGGAGATGTTCAGCTTTTTGTCGGTGATGTCCTGGCCCTTGAAAAGGACCTGGCCGCTGTCCGGCGTTTCCAGCAGGTTCAGACACCGGAGAAAGGTGGACTTGCCGCCGCCGGAGGGGCCGATGATGGACACCACCTCGCCACGGCGGATCTCGGTGGAGATGCCCTTCAGCACCTCCAGCTTGCCGAAACTCTTTTTCAGGTTCCGGGTTTCCAGAATCACGTCAGTCACTGACGGTCAGCCTCCTTTCAATGACCCGCAGGAGCCGGGAGAGGATAAAGTTCAGCAGGAAGTAGATGATGCCTACGATGGTCAGGGATTGGAGGGCCAGGAAGGTGGCGCTCTGAACGGTTTTGAAGCTGGTCATCAGCTCCCCCACAAAGAATACAGAAGCCAGAGAGGTGCCCTTCACGGTGGAGATAAATTCGTTGCACAGGGCCGGGAGAATGTTCTTTACCGCCTGCGGCAGGATGATGCGGGTCATCACGTGGGTCTCGGAAAGGCCGATGCTCCGGGCGGCCTCCCACTGGCCCTTGTCCACCGCGCCGATACCGGCCCGGATGATCTCGGAGATGAAGGCGGAGGCGTTTACCACCAGAGCCGCCACGATGCACTGGGTATCCGTCAGTTCAAAGGGCACCAGCTTGGGCAGGCCGATCCAGAAGAAATACAGCTGGAGAAGGATGGGGGTGCCCCGGAGGATCTCCACATATACGTTGAAGACGGTCCGGAGGATTTTCAGGCGGCTCATCCGCATGAGGGCCACCACCATGCCCAGCAGGGCCCCCAGGAACACGGTGACTGCCGAGATCCAGAGGGTACCCCACAGACCTGAGAGGTACACCGGATAATATTTCAACCAAACCTTGATGACCTTTTCCATGGGATTCCGCTCCTAAAACCGATTTTGCCGCTTATTCGATGCCCAGAGCCGCGGCCTGCTCTTCATATTCGCTGTACCAGACGTCCGTCTGGCCGTTTTCCTTCAGCTCGGCGATGCACTGGTTCACCAGCTCCGCCAGAGATTCCGTCCCCTCCATGGGCATGGCCACGCAGGTGCCGTTCATGTTGGGGTCCACCTCAAAGCGGTAGTCGGGGATGGACATGCCGCCGTTGGCATCGGCATACAGCTGGGCGGAGGCAGTGGAGCAGATGCACACATCGGCCTTGCCCTCGGCCACGGCCAGATAGCCGTCAGTCATGTTGGCCACCAGCTTGAATTCCTTGCAGGCGCCGTTGATATACTGGTTATACAGCGCTTCCTGAACGGAGCCGCTCTGGGTGATGACCACGGCATCCTTCAAAGAATCCAGGTCGTTATATTTGTCAATGTCCTCCGTCCGGACAATGAAGCCATAGCCGGTATTGGAGGAGTAGTACACATCGCTGAGCCGCATGGCCTCCGCCCGGGAAGGGGCATAGGCGATGGCGGAGATGGCGAAATCATATTTGCCGTCCGCCACACCGGCCAGTACGGCGGTGAAATCCAGAGCGGTGATCTTCAGGTCCACGCCGATCTTGTCGGCGATGTACCTGGCCACCTCAATGTCCATGCCCTGATACTGGTCCTCTCCGCTCTTGTTGGGGTCTACATATTCATAGGGGGCGAAATAGGGCTCGGTACACAGCTCGATATAGCCTTTTTCCTTGATCTGCGCCAGACGGTCCTTGGTCTCCCCATTCTTGCTGCCGCCGCAGGCGGTGCAGGCCAGTGCCAGAACAGCCGCCAACAAAATTGCCATTGCCTTTTTCATATCCTTGCCCTCGTTTCTGTTGGTTTCGGGACGTTGGTGCCGCCCTTTTGATGGCATTTATCATATCAGGGACGATTTAATTTGTCAACGCTTTAGCGTGGTAATTCGTTACCAAATTACTAAGTCAAAATTTCAACGTTTTTGTAGCCTTTATGCAAGAGGCCTTCGGATGCGGAAAGCTATGCACGGCCATGCGGAAAAATCATGAATTTTGACCAGACGCTGCATCACACGCGCAGTATTTTTGAAATAATCCGGAAACAACCGATTTCGGAGTGCACCGAAGGCTGTAAAAAAATCTTGCCATCTTTTTTTCAGTGTGTTAAAGTTGCCCTGTTCTTTTTCAGAACGCCTGTGCATATGCACGTCTTGACCATCCCTCCGACGAGGGATCGAGGCTACACGGACGGCCGGGTCAAATGCCGAAAACCCGTCGAAGAGCCGGGGACCGCACCGCGGGTGCGGGTTGGCAACTTTGTTGCCTTATTGATCGAGCGGAAGAGTTCAAGTTTTTAAGTTGCTTATTACGTTCTGGCGCACACAACTTGTAAACGAGTAAACCTCACCACCCAAGCGTGACCGCTATGGATGGTGCTTCCGGGGCTTTAGGCCCCAGACTCATTTCCACCGTGCGGCCAAGACTCAGAAACTGAAACTGTTTGACAGTTCAGCACCGCGTAGAGGCTAAAGAGGGTGGATAATGTGCAATTTGTTCTTCGCTCTAATTCTGGAACTTTTGCCATAATTAGAGACCATTCCGTTTCCGGGATGGGTTTTAAGTATTCTCGGATAAAGTAGCGTGCGCCGATGTTATAACTCGCATTCAGGTCACAGTTATACTGCTTTCCGTTTTGGAACCGGCACAGCGCCATGTTGGTACTATTCCGGGCTACTTCGCCAGAACCATCGAAAGCCAACCTGCTGGTGTTTCGTGCGTTGACAAAACGCACACGAATTCCATTGCGGTGGGCCTGATGCATGACGATTTTCTGAATGTCGCGATTTCTCCACATGTGGAGCCGCTGCTTTTTGTGCTTGGGTTTTTGCCCGATGAAGTCAAGATGTTCCATAACAATGATGTCGGCCCCAACAGAAACGGCATACCGAACGATTGCCGGAGCGATTTTCTTGGACAAGTCCTCGTTGATGCGAACAGCCTTCTTCATGTGGCGGTTGCCGCCTCGATGACCATTCTCTCGCTGACCTCTGCGTGCGCGGCCCAATTGCGTATTCAGCCGGTCTTTTTCACTCGGGAAGTCGATGAACTTCCGTGCGAGGACAGTTCCGTCTGGACGCATAACGCTGCACACAGCGTCGGTGTTAATGCCAAGGTCAACAGCAAGAATGGTCTGGTCTGTGAGTGGTTTCGTGCCGTAAGCAACCGTTTCTTCAAAGGCAAAGCATAAGGCATAACGGCGGTTCCGTTTCACGAGTTTAGGCGCGGAAGCATCGGCCTTATCCCAATGTTCCCGGATATAGTCAGTGTCCTGCTTGCGAAGCCGGACCTTTACCCACACCCAGTCGTTCTTGTGATAAAGTTTCAGACGGGCAGTCCCATCACCGTTGTCTTCGTACATATTGTCTTTGTAGAAAGTCGGCATAGCTGAACGAGAGGTCTGGAGTTTAGGTTCTTTCCCTTTTCTGCCTGCACTCTCCCAATGAGAAACAGCAGCACGGTACGAAGATACGGCGCCAAGCGCCTCGGAAATCGTGGACCGCCGCAGGTAACTGGGGTACTTATAGAACTGTTTGTCGAATTCAGGATACTTGGCAACACTCGTACGGCTTGCATGAACAAGCAGTTCAACTGTCCTCTGTGCTTTGAGCGTGGACTTCGCATAGAGCTCTCCAAGACCGGTATCCCATTCAGACTCTACGATGCGGATAAGAAGAGAAAGCGCATCGCGATAAACCCGAATGGTATCTTTGAAGATTCTGTTTTCGCCAATGACCTTCGTGCAATAGCTTGAAACTATCTTTGCCATACGCTTTCACCTCCTGTTGCTAAATGCCTTTGATTATGGTATTATTATACCATAACAAGAATTGGTTGTAAAGCGACATGCGGAGGGCGTAAACATGAGCTATCGAACGAATAGACACAGTTGTTATGACCTGGAATATCATTTGGTTGTAGTAACAAAATACAGGCATCCGGTCATAGACGGAGCCTTTAAGGACCGGCTCACAGAACTGACGTATCGAATCTTTGAGGAGAACTTCCAGTGCTACGTGAATGAGGTAAACACCGATAAGGACCACATCCATATTCTCTTCGAGGCACCGCCTCAAGTGGCTTTGTCCTCCCTGGTCTGTTCCTACAAGACGGTAACGGCAAGACTACTCAGAAAAGAATTCGCCGAATACCTTGCTCCGTTCTATTGGAAACCCTATCTCTGGAATCGTTCTTATTTTGTTTGCACTGTGAGTGAACGCAGCCACGAACTTATTACCGAGTATATACGAAACCAGGGGAATAAGGAAAAAGGCTAACCCCTCCCAAACTGCTTTGGAAGAGGTGTGCGCCTTTTGTTAATCAATAAGAGTGATAAAATGGACTGCATGCACGGTGCTCCCCGGTCTATGCGGAAAAGGGTAATTCTCTCTGTTTGGATGTTTCAAGCCACGGGCGCAGGTGCGTCTGTGGCTTTTTTTCGTTCTTCCGCCGGTCTATGACTGCAAAGGCGAGAAAAAACATGAAAAAGAGAATCGTGAGTGCACTGCTGGCAGGATTTCTGCTGGTATCCGCGACTGCCTGCGGCAAGCAGCCCGCTGCGGACGCCGCACAGCCCGCGGCTGACCCCACACAAGCCTATCTCGACACGGTAAACGTGGATTACGCCTATGATCTGGCGCTGAAGCTGGAGGACATCCGCAGCAACGAAACGCTTGGCTACCGGACAGCAGGCTCCGACGCGGAGCTTGCCACCGGCGATATGCTCAAGGCGGAAATGGAGCGCATCGGACTGCAAAACGTCACGAAGGATGCGTTCACGCTGGATACGTAGGATTCGCTGTTTGGCTTGAGCCGACGGTGTATCCCTTCTTGGGTTTCCCGCGCACACCCTTCCTTACCGTCGCGGAGAATTTGCCACTTTATTGACAGTCTCAGGGATAACAGAGTTATGTTTGTTTTTTACGATCATCTTTCCGTTTGATGAAAAGCATGATATAATTTCAACTGCCCGATGTGTCGCTTGGAAACTGCGGTTTTCTGAGGGCCGGGCAATTTGAAACGCATCTGCCGACACGGTTCGGCTGGCTGGTCAGAAAGGAAGTGAGGTCCCCATGCGCGGAAAACGGGAACTGCCCCGGAAGCGCTCGCCGATTCTGCTGTTTGTCCTGATTTTTGCCGCAGGCTTCCTCGCGGGGACACTTTTCTGGCACTTCTACCCTTCTGACGCGTCCGTTCCGTCAGGGGGAACGGTCACTCTGCCGGAGGGCTCTGCGGGAACGGACGTCTCCTCAGAACCGGAGATCCCCCCGGCCCCGCCGCAGGATGAAGAACCGTCTGCCGAACCGACGCCCTTCGTCATCTCCTTTTTGGGGGACTGCACCCTGACCTCAAGTCACCATACCAGCCACTTTGAAAAGCTGGTGGGGGACGACTACGCTTATCCCTTTTCCAACGTGGCGGAGCTTCTGCTGGCCGACGATCTGACGCTGGCCAACCTGGAATGCTCCTTTTCCCCTCGCCGTCTGGAGTCCGACTCGGAATACGCCTTCTGCGGCGATCCCCAGTATGTGCAGTCTCTGGTGCAGGGCGGCGTGGAGGCCGTCACCCTGTCCAATAACCACACTCGCGATTTTGGCGACGCCGGCCTCCGGGACACCGAGGCCGCGCTGGCGGAATACGGTGTTGCCGGGATCCCCGGCAATCAGGGGCAGTGTTTCGAACTACGCCACGACAATGGGGACACCCTGCGGCTGGGGGCCTACGTCCACCCCTTCAACGGCTCCGCCAAGCAGATGGAGGATGGCTGCAAACGGCTCAGGGACGAGGGGGCGGATATCCTTGTGGCCTTCATGCACGCCGGGGCCGAAAAAACCTACATCCCCACCAAGCGCCAGACGGCGCTGGCCCATGCCGCTGTGAAGGGCGGCGCAGATGTGGTGGTGGGGACCCACCCCCACGTTTTGCAGCCCATAGAAGTCTATCAGGGCAGCGTGATCCTGTACAGCATCGGCAATTTCTGCTTCGGCGGCAACCGGAATCCGTCGGACAAGGACACGGTCATTGCCCAGCTCACTGTGTCCGGCACCGGCGAGGACCGCTCGTGGGAGATGTCCTATATCCCCTGCTGCATCAGCAGCGTCTCCAACCGGAACGACTACCGGCCCACCCCCTACCCGCCGGATACGGCGGCCTACCGGCGCTGTTTTCAGAAGCTGGACGGTACTTTCCGGCCCCCCGCGCCCAAGCCTGAGGCAGCGGAGGCCGCCCCTCTGCCGCCGGAACCCACGCTCGATGCAGAACCCCTCTCCCCCCTGCCGGACGGCAGCGGCGTGATCGGCGAATACTCAGCCAAACTGGAAGAATAAGACGCAAAAAGAGCCGCATTCGCGGCTCTTTTTGTTGTGTCAGCTCAAGTTTGAATCGTTGATTCCGGCGTTACTCCGCCGCGCTTTCCAGCTTCTTGGCCTCCACGATGAACTGCTCGATGGCGTTCTGCTCCTTCAGCTCTGCCAGAACGCCGTTGATGAACTCGGCCAGCTCCGTGTTCCCCTTCTTGACGGCGATGGAGTAGCCGTCACTGGTCTCCGGGATGCCGAGATCCACGGCGGCCAGATCCTCCTTGGCATCCGCATAGGACAGCACGGTCATGTAGTCCAGAAATACGACATCCAGCTTTCCGGCCTCCAGCTCCATGACCAGATCCTGTACCTTGGCAAGGCCGACCGTGGTCTCCTCGCCGCAATAGGTAACGCAGTTGTTATAGGGCTTGGAGCCGGTCTGCGCGCCGCCCTTGACCCCCTTCAGATCGTCAAGACTGGCGTACTTGTCCGCGTCCTCAGCCCGCACCAGAATCAGGTTTTTGGCTTCCAGATAGGGATCGGAGAAGTCGGTGGTCTTGCGCCGCTCCTCATCCGCAGACAGGCCGGCGATGACCAGATCGAACTCGTCATTGGCAAGGCTCATCAGCAGATTGTCAAAGGACATATCCACAATTTTCAGGGATACACCCAGCTTGTCGGCAATGGCCTGGGCGATCTCCATGTCAAAGCCCACGATGGTGTCTTTCCCGTCCACCTCCGTATGGAACTCATAGGGTGGGTAGTCCGCGGAGGTGCCGACCACCAGCTCTCCCTTCTGCTTGATCTGATCCAGTGCGGACGAGGCCGCATCCTCCTTGCCGGCGCAGGCCGTCAGGGACAGCAGCGTTACCAACGCCAGCAGCAAAGCAATCACTTTTTTCATGCTATTCTCTCCTTTTTCGCTTTTCGACCGGAGCGTTTATTCCCACAGCGGCTTGTCCCACAGCTTGACCTTGGTGCCAAGGCCCAGCTTGACCGCGTTCTGGTACAGAGCGTAGGCCACGGTGATGTCCAGCGCGCCCAGACCCAGAGAGCAGGCGTAAATGAACTGCTCGTCAGAGGTTCTGCAGGGCTTGCCCAGCACCAGGTCGCTGGTTTCCAGCACTTCCTCCTTGGTGATCTCGCCGGCGTCGAACACCTGCGTGATGGCCTTATTCTTGAAGGTAATGATCTGCTTCCAGTAATCCACCACATTCACGTCCGCAGCCTTTACCACGTCCGTCGTGGCCTCGTTGGAAACGCAGACGATGGCGCTGTGGGGCTTCACCCAGCTCTTGTCGATGAAGGGCGTTCTGGCGGTGGTCTCGCCCACGATCAGCTGGGACTTTGCCGCTGCCGCCTTGCTGTCGGAGGTGGGGATGATGGTCACGCCGTACTTGCCCTCGGACTCCTTGGCCACCTGCTCTGCCTTTTCCAGATCCAGATCGCAGAGGTAAATGGTCTTGACCGTGGGGATCGCCTCGCAGATCGCCATGATCATGGTCCGGCCAATGACGCCCGCGCCGATCAGCGTCGCGGTATCCGTGTCGGAGGGGGCGCAGTATTTCGCCTGCAACCCCGCCACAGCGGAGGTCCGCATGGCGGTGATGATGGTGCCGTCCTGAATACAGAAGGGCAGGACCGTGACGGGGTCGCTGAGGATGGAAATGTCGATGCCGTAAGGGATGCCGGGGGTGGTGGCGTTCTTCTTGGACTCGGCGGCCCACTTGATACCGGCGATATTCATATCGCCGCCGATGTAGCTGGGCATGGTGTTGAAGAAGGATTCCCACTCCGTCCCTTCCGGGATGCCCAGATGGACCTTCGGGGGATTCTGGATCTGGCCCTGCCCCAGCATTTTATAGGTATCCTCCGTGATTTTCAGGATCATCTTCATATCCAAAAGACCGGCCTTGATCTGGTCTTCCTGCTGCAGAAACAGAATTTCGGGATTGATCGTACCTAACATAATAAATTCCTCCAATTTTTTTGTAAGCCGGCTGATGCGGCTGTGTTGTTTCAGATTACATGGATGACCTTGGACAGAAAGTCCTTGGTCCGTTCATTCTGGGGGTCCTCAAAGATCTGCTGGGGCGTGCCCTCCTCGGCGATCACGCCGCCGTCCATAAAGAGGATGCGGGTCCCCACCTTCTTGGCGAAGCCCATTTCGTGGGTGACCACGACCATGGTGACGCCCTCCTTCGCGAGGTCCTGAATGACCGAGAGCACCTCCCCCACCATTTCCGGGTCCAGCGCGGAGGTGGGCTCGTCAAAGAGCATCACGTCCGGCTCCATCGCCATGGCCCGGACAATGGCGATCCGCTGCTTCTGTCCGCCGGACAGCTGAGCGGGATAGGCATCCGCCTTGTCCTCCAGACCGACGCGCCGCAGCAGCGCTCTGGCTTTTTCCTCTGCCGCCGGTGCCGGGACCTTCTTTACCTTTTTCAGGGAGATGGTCACATTCTCCAGGATCGTCAGGTTGTTGAACAGATTGAACTGCTGGAACACCATCCCCACCTTTTCCCGGTGCTTATGGACGGCGTAGCCCCTGTCGGTGATGCAGCTGCCCTCAAAAATGATCTGGCCCTCCGTGGGGGTCTCCAGCAGGTTCAGGCATCGGATGAAGGTGGACTTTCCGGAACCGGAGGGTCCGATGACCACCACGACCTCCCCCTTTCGGATGGTGGTGTGGATGCCCTTGAGGACCTCCAGATCGCCGAAATTCTTTTTCAGTCCCTTGATCTCAAACAGAACGTTGTCAGCGGTCACTGCACTTCATCCTCCTCTCAAAAAGATCCAGCCCCTTCCCCAGTACGATGTTCAGGGTCAGGTAGATGATCGCGGAAATATAGTAGCAGGGCAGCGGGTTGTAGGTGGCGGTGACGACGATGCCGTTGTTGTACATCAGGTCGCCGACGCCGAGGTACTGGATGATGGACGTCTCCTTGATCATGGTCACAAACTCATTGCCCAGCGCCGGCAGAATGTTCTTGACCGCCTGCGGCAGGATGATGTTCACCATCGCCTGTGTCCGGGTCATGCCGCAGGACAGCGCAGCCTCCGTCTGCCCGAAGTCCACCGCCTGAATACCGGAACGGATGACCTCCGCCACATAGGCTGTGGAGTTCATGGACAGGGCCAGGATGCAGGGCATGACCCGCGCCAGCTCCACGCCCAGAATGGAACCCTCCGGCCACGGAATGAAGTGAAGCTGATAGTAAACGATGTACAGCTGCACCAGAAGCGGCGTTCCCCGGATGACGGTGATATACAGCTTGGCAAACCCGGAGCACAGCCTGAATCTTGACAATCGCAGCAGCGCGATGAGGCAGCCGAGGACCGTGCCCAGCAGAACGGTGATCAGGGAAACGATGACGGTGGTCTGCGTTCCTCGGAGGAAGTATTGGTAGTAGTTCAAAAATATCTCGGTAATGCCCATGGCGTTCTCCTCCTTCTCGCTTGCACCGTTTGTGTGCTTCGGATGAATGGATTGTATATTTTCTCACGCCGAAAGTCAATAGCAAATTTGTAAAAATTCGTATAATTATTCAATTATTGTAAATATATACGAGAATTTGGCTGTATACATTGGAAGTGTTTGTGTTTCATGCGTATAAGCGCATAGTGGGTTCTATAAGCAAACATAAATGTTATGCAGTATATTTGTATTTGTATACACATTATGCGTATGCACCTGCCTATCGGACATCGGCGGAATGCCCGCCCCCACGAAGCGGACCGTCACTCCAACCATCCCGAAAGCGCAGCGGGAACGATGTGACAGCAGGGCCATGTGCGGTCCCCCCTCTCGTTCCGGGCTTTTGAAGAACGGTTAGCACGCACAACCGCAAGCGCCCCCAAAACAAGAAAAAAGCGCCCGCGATTGCGTATATCTTCTAATAAACAGAAGCAGGTCCGGGAGGTTTCTGTGCGTTTCATGGTAATTGGCGGCGAGCCCCCGAAAAAGATTGACATTCGGCAAAATGCCTGTTATTCTTTAAGCAAGTAAATTACTACTTGGCTAATTGGAGAAAGAACATGAAACCGATCGAACGTTTTCTGCGTGAGACAGACCGCGTGCCGCTCATGCCTATGCCAACGCCCCTGCACCCCATGCATTACCAGCCCTCAGGAAAGGATGTCAGCCTCCTCATCAAGCGGGACGACATGACCGGCGTCGGTCCGGGCGGAAATAAGATCCGCAGCCTTGAGTTCCTCTTGGGGGAAGCCAGATCCAAGGGGGCATCCAAAATCCTGGCGGCGGGACCGGAGCAATCAAATCTATGCGCTCTGACCGCGGCGGCCTGTGCCAAGGCCGGGCTGGACTGTGAGCTTATCATCAACGCGGCGGAGCCAGCCCGCAAAGAGGGAAATCTCCTACTGGAGGAGTTGCTGGGTACCAAAATACACTTCCTCGGCCCTTGTGACGGCACGGTTCGGAACCGCCGCATGGAGGAGCTGGCCGCCGCTTACCAGTCCGCCGGTGAACAGATCTACGTGGTCCGCAACGGCGCGACCACCGGCCGGGGCGCGTTGGGCTATACCGCCGCGGTGGTGGAAATGAAGCGGCAGTGCGAGGATCTTGGAATTGGCCGCATGACGATTTTCGCCCCCGGCGGAAACGGCGGCGTCGCAGCCGGGCTGATCTACGGAAATCAGCTGATGGGCCAGCCCTTCCGCATTGTGATCGTCAGCGTCGAGGATGACCGGGAAACGCTGACGGCGCATATCCGTTCCACCATCTCCGAAGCGGAGGAGATCACCGGGCTCCCCATGAACGTGCCTGTGGAACAGGCGGCGGAGATCACAGACGCCTACCGTGGCGGCGGCTGGGGTGAAAACACGAAGGAAAGCCAACAGGCGGTCCTGTCCTTTGCCCGCAGCGAGGGGATCTTCATCGAAAACGTCTATACCAGCAAGGTCCTGGTGGGGATGATGGACTGGATCGAACAGGAAAAAGTGTCCGGCCCCGTCTGCTATTTGCATACAGGCGGGCTCGGCTCCTTATTTGCGCAGTATTGATCGAGAAAGAGGGAAAAACTTATGGATTACGGCTATTTGACTCTGGTTGCTCCGATTCTGACGCTGGCAGTGGCCATTGCGACGCGGAAGGTGCCGCTGGCCATGCTGGTGGGCATTTTTACCGGACAACTGATTATTTGCGGATGGAATCCGTTTACCGCTATCAATGAAAGCGTCAACGGCATTTTAAGTGTTTGCGCCGACACCGGGAATCTGAAAACCTTCCTGTTCACGGCGCTGATGGGCGCATTTGTGATCCTGGTGCGCATCTCCGGCGGCGTCAAGGGCTTCGTCAATTACCTGACCGAGCAGAGCAAGCGTGTGAAGAGCCCGCGAATGGCGATGCTCATCGCCTATGTGATCGGCATCATCATTTTTATCGACGGTCTGCTCAGCATCATGTTCACCGGCGTGGTGACCCGCCCGCTGATCGATAAATTCAAGGTCTCCCGCGAAAAGCTGGCCTACATCTGCGACGCGACTTCCGCACCTGTCAACGCCATCATTCCCCTGAACTCCTGGGGCGCTATGCTGATGGGCCTGATCTCCGCGGAAATCGCCTCCGGATACATCCAAGGCGAGCCTATGAATCTGCTGATCCGGAGCCTCCCCTTCCAGTTTTACAGCATCCTCTCCCTGCTGTTCGTGCTGTTCTATATTGTCACCGGGAAAGACTGGGGCCCCATGAAAAAGGCAGAGCTGCGGGTGCGGAACACCGGCAAGCTGTATGATGACGGGGTAACGCCGCTGCTCAATGACAATGACGGCTTTGAAGAGCTGGTAGAGGAAGGCAAAGAGAACAAGTGGAACATGATGTTCCCGCTCATCACCCTGATCGGCGGCGCTTTTATCGGTCTGCTGGTCACCGGCGGAGGAAATCTGGCGGCGGGCGACGGAACCACGGCGATCCTCTACTCTGTTGTCATCACACTGCTCATCATGTGCGTCATGTATACAAAGCAGGGGATCATGACCGCCAAGGAGTTCGGCGACAGCGTTATGAAGGGCGTCAGCAGCATGATGGGTCTGGTGATCCTTCTGGTGCTGTCCTTCTCCATCGGCGGGGTCATCAAGGGAATGGGAACCGGCCAGTTCCTTGCCAGCCTGCTGGGTGACAGCATTGACGGTGCCTTCTGCCCGGCCATCATCTTCCTGATGGGCGCGCTGATGGCCTTCTGCACGGGAACCAGCTGGGGCACGTTCTCCATCATGATGCCCATTGCGGTCCCCATGGCGGTGGCTATGAACGGCAATATCCTGCTGACCATCGGCGCGGTGGTGTCCGGCGGCATTTTCGGCGACCACTGCTCTCCCCTTTCCGATACCACGATCCTGTCTTCCATGTCCGTGGGCACCGATCTGTATTCTCACGTAAAAACGCAGCTCCCCTATGCGCTGGTGACTGCGGCGTGCACAGCGGCCCTCTATATCGCCTTCGGTCTGATCCTGTAACAGCGGGTGCGGTGCGCTTTCGCAGCGCCGTACTTGACCGCTAAAATAAACAGCCCACAAAATTACCCTGCCGGTTTCGGCAGGGTAATTTCGCGTATGGAAGAAAATTTTCCCCCTCCACGCCTGTTTTCCAAACCTTCTAAACGTATGGGCGCTCAAGCGCCTCCGTGGGGGCCGGTCCTTCAGTCCGGTACATCTCATTGGCTCAACAGCGGCGCGCTTTTCAGCGTCCAAGGCAGTCTCCAGAGGCGGCGAGGCAAAAAAAGACAGCTCATTTTTTACAAAGTTTTAACCGTCTCATTCAGAATTTTAGCGCAATCAAACGAAATGTAAAAAAACTGTTGCCAACGCCGAAAAGCGGTGCTAATCTAATGCCAAAATTGAACGAGGATAGAGGCGCGGTGCGCAAGAGTACCTTTGGTATGTAACAGGCATATACCGAAGCGAAAGGGCAAACCGCCGAAGGGTCGCTGCTCTGGCCTGTATGAGGGCGATCACCTGGGCCGTCGGAGAACATCCGCCGGACTGCCACAATGTGGAGCGCTATCGAACGGTAAAGCAGGGAACGTGTTTCCCGGCTCATGTTTCAGCTATGATCTCCACAGGGATCATAGCTTTTTTTATCCTTTTTCAATTTTCAATTACTGACCAAAGCTATTCTTCTTTTCTAATGCCAATCCAATCAATCTATCTGCTTGATCAGCCATGAACAAAGGGATGTTCAGTACATCATCATCCAGCTTCAGATTATCCAGAGAGAACCGCACACGGAGCTTGACTTGATCCGGGAACAGCTCCTTAAACTTCTTGAGGCTCTTGCTGGTGGTATTGGCCTCAGACTTGACCTCAACAGGGAAAATGTCATTTTCCCGTTGAATGAGGAAATCCACTTCATAAGGTGGATTATTCTGGCTCCAATAGCGGGGAACCACTTCAAACTGCGTGATCAGGGTCTGCAGCACAAAGTTTTCAGTCAAAGCGCCCTTGAACTCGGTGAACAGGCGGTTGCCCTCTCCAAAGGCCGTGGGAGCCAGCTGTGCCAGACGGCGGAGCAAACCCACATCCACCAGATAAATCTTAAATGCAGACAGGTCATCGTAGGCAGCCACCGGCAGGCCGGGAGCAGTGCTGCGGTAGATCTTATGCACCAGTCTTGCATCCACCAGCCACTGCAAAGCATCCTCGTATTCTCGGGCTCTTGCGCCTTCTTTGACAACTTTGTAGATAAACTTCTTATTCTCCTTGAATAATTGAGAAGGCACACTGTTCCAAACCATCCGGATACGCAGCACTTGCTCTTTGGGCGCATGTTTCGAGAAATCAAGATCATAACCTTGGAGAATCTCCTGCTGGATACGCCTTACCTCCCGTAAAGCTCCGGTCTCCACGTATTTGGAAACAGCCTCCGGCATGCCTCCCACATAATAATACTGGCGGAGAAGATCCACATACTTCTCATGCAACAGACTCATCATCCCATAGTCACGGCTCATAAGTAGTTTACAGGCCTCTTTCTCTCCTTTCGCCATAAGAAACTCCTCGAAACTCATAGGATACAGGTTGATGACATTAACCTTGCCTACCGGATATGATATATTCTCATGCAAAGAAATTCCCAAAAGCGAACCCGCCACCGCGATATGGTAGTCCGGAGCTTCCTCCTTAAAATACTTCAACGCCTCCAATACCTCCGGAATATCTTGTACCTCATCCAAAATGACGAGCGTATCACCCGGAGTAATATCCACCGAAGTCATGGCACGGAGACCACGCAAAATTCTTTCCACATCAAAGTCCTGCGTAAAAAGCTGCCGGGCAAGATTGTTCTTACGACATACGACATAAGCCTCTTTCTTATATTCAAGCCTGGCAAACTCATGGAGTAACCAAGTCTTGCCCACTTGTCTGGCACCATTAAGGATAAGAGGTTTTCTGTCCGCTCTTTCTTTCCATTCAATAAGTTCCTTTAAAACAGTTCTTTCCATATTAATACAACATTTTTACGCAGATAAATATAGCTAATCATCACATTTTTCAGCACCAATTCGCCATACAAATATACATAAATACGCGGATATAAGGTATACGGACGTACATTTTTACGCGGCATACGTTCTTTTACCTACCTGTCTACCCTCTACTCCCCTAAGCAAAAAACGCTCTACTCCTATATGAATTCTTGCTCGATAGCTTATGGATTCTTGTTTGCATACTGTATAATTCTACAAACCACGACGTGGTCTGTACAGATCAAGACGGGGAATA
>OIXA01002525.1_pt1 | contig 20799 bp, 11 predicted proteins | sample 1587721 | NCBI WGS metagenome assembly OIXA01 (sample SAMEA3888900, study PRJEB22519) | human gut metagenome | biome: human gut; feature: human-associated habitat; material: faeces | place: Denmark | collected 2013 | reverse complement strand
AGAAGCCGTCCGCCGCGTCTCCACCATGTTCTAAATCAGATATTAGAAATTAGAAATTAGATATTAGAGGATTAGAGATCGTATATCAGGACATCGTTGACACTTTTGTGACCATAGTGGAATCGTACTTTTTGACATTAGGTTTGTCGGTGCAAGAAATCATTCCTTATTCTGCGAACTTTGACATGGTTTTTGTACCTTCTTCCATACATTATAAAAATATCATTATAAATTTCAAAGCTGGATTTTGAGGATTTTTTAGTGATGGGTGGGAAAAACAAATCCGTGTGGCGGTGGGGGCCACACGGATTTTGTTATTTATGGGGATTTAGTGCCTTGTGAGGGTTATTTCACAAGCACTTTTGAGGCAGATGTTGTGCCGTCGGTGTAAACGGTCTGCATAATATATACGCCGGCGTTAGATGGCTTTTCTGCGAAGCGAACGCCATTCACGCTGTAGTAGTAACGAGCAGCAATTGCCTTGCTGGTGGTCACTTCACTTACGCCAGTTGGCTCTGCAACCACGATATTGTAGGTGCGAGTGAATTTGCCTGTGGTTTTGGTGATGGTGGCTGGACCAGTCACTTTAGCATAAACCTTGCCATCGGAAATTGAGAGATTGTCGGAAACAGTCCATTCCACGCCTTCAAGTGCTCCGATAGAGATTGGCTTGGTCACATTCTCGAATGTGTCGCCATCGCCAAGAAGTACAGAAGCCACGAAGAAGTTGTTGTAAGGATTGTCGGCAAACACCTTCAACGATGGGTAGCAAGCAGTTTGCAACTCAAATTCGCTGCTGATGCCGTCTTGGTCAAACATTTCACGAGTGGATTTGCCGATTGGCTTACCAAACTCGCTTGCCAGGTCGTAAGCGGTGAGTGCGTTCACTGTGGTGTCGGCATAAGCGTTCACCACGGTGTAGAATTTACGAGAGCCTGGATAAGCGGCTGCCACGGTGCTGACATTGCTGCCTTCCGACACAATCTTACCAGCATTGTAACTATCGGCAACGGTTGCGGCATAAGACTCTGCCTGACCGGTGTAAGGTTGGGCGAGAATACCACCCACATTGTCCGTGCCAGTCACAGTACCGAAGTTGTAGCAGTCGTAAATCAAGAAACGACCTGCGCCTGCGATACCACCCACATCGGTGAGGGCGCCAGTCACGTTACCCACGTTGAAGCAGCGGTACATTGCCTTAGATTGGCTACCGTTGTAACCAGCGATACCGCCCACATTCTTACCAGCGCCAGTCACATCGCCCACATTGTAGCAGTCTTCAACGAATGCCTTGAGCGTGCCACCGATACCACCAGCGAAGCCGTTCTTCTCGTTGGTAGAAGTAATCGTACCGAGGTTGTAGCAGCGAGCCACATAAGTGGAGTCGCTACCGGTGACTGTGGCGTTACCTACAATACCGCCCACGTGCATTGTGCCTGTTACGGCACCTTCGTTGTAGCAATCGGTGATAGTGGAGAATACTGTGGCGTTGCTCACAAGGCGTGAAACCACACCTCCCACGTATGAACCGTTGGTGCTGACGTCGCTTACATTGTAGCAGCGAGAAATGCGAGTGCCAGCCAGCATGTTGCCAGCCACGCCACCCAAACTACCAGAGGTAGAGGTGACTGACACGGTACCGGCATTGTAGCAACTGTCGATCACGAATGGAGTGGCATTGTTGTGAGCCACATTCAGTGCCACGATACCAGCGGCATAAGCCTTCTCCGCGGTCACTTCGCCCTTGTTGAAGCTGTAGCTTACGCCTGATGGGAGCAATGCGTCGCCGATGATACCACCAGCATAGTTGGTGACAGCGGTCACCTTACCATAGTTGGCACAGGCTTTAGCATATACCGAAGCATAACCAGCCACACCACCAGCGTATTGGGTGGTGGCGGTCACTTCACCATAGTTGGCGCAACTATCCACAGCCACGCGAGAAGAAGGAGCCGATGCGCCAAAAATACCACCTGCGTTAGTGGTCTTGGCGGTCACCTTGCCATAGTTGGCGCAGCTCTTCAGCTGACTGCCTTCGTAAGCAGTACCAGCGATACCACCAGCCGAAATTGTGCCTGTGGTTGCTACAGCTGCATAGTTCTTGGCGTTATAAACCACGCCATACAGAGCACCAACCACACCACCAGCAGAGGTGTAAGCGTTGATCACACTGTTTTTGCCCACAATAAGGTCGTGTACACAACCCTCAGCGCCCACAACGCCAAACAAGCCATAGTTGGCGTCAGTTTTTTCAGAAGCGTTCACAGCCACATTGTCGATGGTGTAGCCTCCACCGTTGAAGTCGGCTTGGAATGCCTTGCCGCCACCAGCAATCACAGGGAATGCAGTGTCGGTAAAGTCGAGGTTGGTGGTGAGTTTGAAGTATGAGCCTTCAAAGTCGAAACCAGTAGATGCGATAAAGTCGCTCACCTTTTTCCAGTCGGCGGTGCTTGTAATCAAGTAAGGCACGGCTTCAGTACCGTCGCCATCAAGAATCTTGCCATTGAGCGAGGTCAAAGGAAGTTCGCGCACATAGCCATCAGCAGCCGAAACGAGCACATCGCTAACTGCGCCTTCGGCAGGAACGGTCACGCTGAGTTTTTCGCCAGCCACGCTGAAGTTGCTGCCAGTCTTCACGCTCCAAGCCACATCGGCTGTGTTGCAGAGTTGAGCAGCCGAGGTCACGTATGCCGCGCAGTTGCCTTTGGCAAATTTCACCACTGAGCGAGCCTGGAGTTTTGCGAGAGCAAAGTCCTTGGCAAACGACAGCATTGGATACACGCCATCAGTCTTGGTCCATGCCGAGTCAGGCAGAGCCACCTTTGCAGAGGCGAGGTCGGCAGTCTTCAGAGCTGTAATGCCCGAAACATTGGCTAAGCCAACGGCACCCACCTTCTGAATCTGCTTGTCGTAAATTGCGTTTTCAAACGTGCCCAAAGTGTTCACACCCACCAGTGCGCCACCGGTGGAAGCATCGTCGGTGCTTACCACGATACCATAGTTCACACCATTAATCACCTTAGTGGGAGATGCGACAGTAGCCACTTGCGCACCTACTATACCGCCCACTTGCTTACAAGAACTCACCTTACCTGAGTTGAGCACATTCACCAGCTTAGTGCCAGCGGCTGCGCTACCCACAATACCACCAGCGCCATACTGACGGCCTTCGGCTTGATATGGGTTGAGGAACTTGGCTGCCACATCGCCAGCATTCTGGCAATTTTCGATAGTGGCAGATGTGCTCTTACCAGCGATACCACCAGCGTAGGTGTAACCGGCATACACGTTACCGCCATTGAAGCAGCTGCGCACCGTGCCTTTTGCCTTCAAGTCGCCTACGATACCACCAGCTTCAGAGAAATAGGTCTTCACCGTACCGTAGTTAGCACAGTTTTCAATCAAACCGAGGTTTGAACCGGCTATTGCACCACCATAACTGAAGGTGTCGAACAAGCAGTTCTTGCCAATCGTCAGATTTTTCACCACACCAGTTTCACCCACATTGCCAAACAAGCCACCATAATTGTAGCTGTCGTCGCTCTTTGGATTCACATTGCCTGGTGTAGAAGAAGTTTCGTCGTAGAAAGCCACAGTGCTCACCACCATATTGTCGATAGTGTAGCCACCACCGTCGTAAGTGCCGAGGAATAGGAATCTTGCATATTGGTCTTTACAGATAGGCACAAGCGTATCGCCTTCGCAGTCGATATTAGCCACTTGCTTCAGATATTTACCATCAAAGTTGATGGTTGCTGCATTTGCGATGTGCGAGAGGTCGAAGAGGTCTTTCTTCGTGCGAATCAACCATGGGTTTTCTGCGGTGCCCTCGCCATCGAATGGCATTGGGGCGATGTTCAGAATCACATACTTGCGCACATTGCCCTTGCTCACAAACACGGTGTCGGTGTATTGCTGATAGTTGAGTTCGCCCACGCCGTTGTTAAACTTGTAGGCATAGCCACCATCGGTGGTGTATTTCTTGTCCTTTACACCATTCCACACCACATCGTTGGCGGTGCTGTAGGTGAAGTTGTTCTTCACTTGGTTCACATTGTCGCCTTCAGCGAGTTTCAATGCGGCAGAAGATGCGGCCTTGAAGTCGGCAGGAAGTGATTTCAAAGTAGGATATACACCAGCCTCTGCTGTCCAAACGTCGGCAGAGTATCCTTCAGGAGCAGTGCCAGAAGTGAGTTCAGCAGTGCTCTTGCCATTGTCGGCTGTCACAGCTGCGATTTGAGCGTCGTAGTAGCAACCGCTGCCGAGCGTGATATAGGTAGGAGTACCCACCAAACCACGAGTGCTTTCGGTAGAGCCAGTAACCACCATTGCAGAAGAATAGCAGTTGGTGACCACGCTACCGCCTGTAGAAGTGTTGTATTCTGAGCTCTTACCGATCAAGCCACCACAGTGAGGGGTGTTGGGGTTGCTCACATAACCAGTGCTGTAGCAGTTGTCTACAGTAGAAGTGTAAATTGAGCCAATCAAGCCACCCACATAGCAAGCAGATGCCGACAAGCCCATCACAGTGGCAGAAGCCGCACAATTAGTGACAGCACCATTGCCCATAATACCAATCACACCACCCACAGCCACTTCGCTGTTGGTGCCATACACACTACCAGAGAACGAGCATTTATCAACCGATGCGGCTGGGCTGGAGGCGTTTGCCTTGCTTACCAAACCTACCACACCACCCACAAACACCTGCTTACCGGTGCCATACACGGTGCCAGTGGCATTAGCGTTGGAAATGCTGCCATACAATGCGCCAGCCACGCCACCGCTATAACCAAGCGAGCGAACGTAAGCCTGCGCCACAGTCACATTGCTCACAGGACCATAAGAGCGGCCTACCACGCCACCCACATTATAGCCCTCTGAAGCCACCACTTTTGGAGAAGTCAATGTGATATCGTCAATCTTACCGAAGTTGCGGCCAGCCACAGCACCCACATTGTAGCCCAAAGAGGTAACATAGGCGTTGGCCATCTTCAAGTTTTTCACTTCACCCTTTTCGCCCACTTCGGAGAAAAGTCCGCAGTAGTCGTAAGCGTAGTTTTCGATAGAGAAATTGCTGATAGTCTTGCCATCGCCGTCAAACACACCTTCAAACATATATTCGGTGCTGCCGATTGGACTGATTGCTTCCTTTGTGTTGGCAAGGTCGATGTCGTTGGCGAGTTTGAAGTACTTGCCAGCGAACACGCCACGATATTCCACATCGTTCACCGTTTTCGTAACAGTGGTGCTACGCACGGTGGCGTCGTTTTTCGAGAGATAAGCCAAAGTGGCTAAATCTTTAGCAGTATTAATCAGATAAGGACTTTCGGCTGTACCCTCACCCTCTAAATCCAAAGTGGGCTTAGCTGGGAATGTGAGGCTGGCAGTGGTGGTGATGTCGGTGCCATCATACATTGCCATAATAGCCTTATATGTGCCATAAGAGGCTTGCAGCCACTTCTTCCATGAAATCTTGCCCGATGCGTAAGTGGCTTCCACAGGACTGAGGATTTGAGCCGACACCTTGATAGCGCCATCGCTGCCTACGGTTTCGGTAAACGAATAAGCGTTCACATCACCGTAAGTGCTCACCGTGTAGAGCGTTTGTGGGTCGAAGCTTACTGTGCCATCAGGATTGAGGCTCAACAGCAAGTCGGTATATCCAAGCGAACCGGCAGGAATGTGCAGTGCACGAGCCTTGTTGTTCGCCACTTGATACACGAAACCGAAAGTGCTCTCATCGGTCACGGTGCGGTTGGCAGTAGTCATTGGGCCATCATAGCTCACCTTCTTGTCGTCGATGGTGGCATTAGGAGTTGCAGCCACCGCATACTTAAACAGACCATTGGTCAGGTATGCGTCTTTGCTTGGGCCATCGGTAACAAAAAAGCCGAAAGCGTCTTCTATGAAGATTGCGCCATCGGCTACCGTACCCTTCACCTCATCGGTTACGCTGTACACATTATCTTTTGCATCATACTTACACAGTTGCACCGTGTTGCCGTCAATCTCTGCCACTTTTTGGACAGGGAAAGAGATTTCACCCGTTGTCTCGTTCACCTTCGCCTTTATCGACACATCGGTGTAGACGAATGGGGAAATCAACACACTGTCGTCGGCCACCTTTGTCACCGTCGTGTTGTAGGCTGGCACAAGACCTGATGTGCGTTTCGGCATCAATGTTTTTGAGCCCACAAGCGATGCGATAGAAGCGGAAGCCGCCTTCCGAGGCGCACGCCACGGCCGCACATTTTGCTCGACCTTAGCGGTAGCCCCAAGTTTGAACTGTTTGCTCTTGTCGAGCACCAGCGTACTGGTGTTCTCTGCTGCCGGAGCGAGTTGCACAGGTGCGTCGGTAAACGTCACCTCGCCGCTCTTCGCAGGAGCCTCTTGAGCAAAAGCGTGACTGGCGTATGCTACACACACCAAACACAACAAGAAAAACAATTTCTTACTCATAGCTTGAATTTGTTAGGATTAATAATAAATGAACTTTGGAATATTGCTAATTAACAAAAATCAACTTTTCTCTTGCAAAAATATATAATCCTAAAATAAATCGCAACAATATTTCACAAAAATTTCAAAAAACCTATCACTTTTATTTTTTATCAAAATCTACTGTGCTCATAAAACAATCGAATTTCAATGCCGTATTTTGAGGATTGGCAGATAGTGGGGGTATGCAATCGTTTGCATTTGGAAAATAAGTTTTTTCAAAGGAAAGAGCGGAACATGTGGAATTTTTATTCGTAAAATTGCAAAGTGATTATCATTTCTCTGTGCGAGAGGCTGTTTTGCATAGGTGATTTTCACCCACCATTTACATTTACTGTATTACAATATTTTTTTCATAATAAACTTTAAACAATGAACAACTTATTTTCCCGTAAGGCTTTTGCCCTGCTCGCATTGATTTGCTTTGGCTTTGCTGCCATGCAAGCGGCTTTTGTGGGCGGCAGAACCGACTTTCGCGACGAAAGTATCTATTTCGTGATCACTACCCGATTCTATGATGGCGATCCTGGCAACAATGCCCAGTGCTGGGACGCACCAGCCTCGATGCACGGCGACCCCGCTTGGCGCGGCGACTTCAAGGGGCTTATCGAAAAACTCGACTACATCAAGGCACTGGGATTCACTGCCATTTGGGTGACACCTGTGGTGGAAAACGCTTCGGGCTTCGACTACCACGGCTATCACGCCAGCAATTTCAGCAAGGTGGACCATCGCTACGAGAGCGAGGACGTGAGTTTCCAAACCTTGATCAACGAGGCGCACAAGCGTGGCATGAAAATCGTGCTCGACATTGTGCTCAACCACACCGGTAACTTTGGCGAGGAAAACCTCTGCAAGCAGTTTTCCCGCGACTGGAGCGCCAACCAATATCTGATTGATGCGTGCATGACTCCTTTCACCCAAAAGGACGGTGGAAAACTCCCCGACGACTACACCGATCTGATTCCAGGAATGCAATACGACAGCCGATTGGCTCTGATGAAAAATACCGACAAAAAGAATCACGACTCGCACAACTATTGGCATCACTTCGGACAGTTTAACTGGGACGACAACACTCGCTGGTATGCGCAAATAGCCGGCGACTGCGTGGACCTCAACACCGAGAACCCAGCCACCGCCGAATATCTGATCAACTGCTACGGATCGTTTATCAAAATGGGTGTTGACGGCTTCCGTATCGACACAGGCGGTCACATTCCACGCCTCACCTTCAATAAGATGTTTGTGCCCCGATTCCTCGACATTGCCGAGCAATACAAACACATGCGTGGTGGCACTCCATTCTTTATGTACACCGAGGTGTGCGCACGCTTCCAAGGCAGCGTCACCTATCGCAACCAGCCTTGCCTTTCACCATATTTCTACACTTGGAAAGAAAACAAGGAATATGCATGGAACTACGATTCCACCTACTGGGACACCAAGGAAGTTTACGAGCAGACCAGCCTTGCTTCGCTCGACAATATCGCATCGTGCGAACAGCAGTATGCCGACAACAGCCACGAGACTGCTTCAGCAATGCCAACCTCTGCCAACGCCTTGCTGAAGGGCAACGACTATCACACACCTGATGTGAGCATGGCTTCGGGACTGAGCATAATCGACTTCCCTTTGCACTACTCTTTCCACGACATCGCCAGCGTGTGGAACACAGCCATCGAAGGCGACAAATACTACAACGATGCCACCTATAATGTGGTGTATGTGGATTCTCACGACTACGGTCCTGGTCCTAACGATGGTCAGCGCTTCAACGAAGGAACAGCACAATGGGCTGAGAACCTCGACTTCATGTTCACTTTCCGTGGCATTCCTTGCCTCTACTACGGTAGCGAAATCGAGTTCCGCAAAGGCGCAGTTATCGACAAGGGTCCGACTTTGGCACTGAAGGAAACCGGCCGCGCCTACTATGGCGGCTACATCACTGGCGATGTGAGCGTGAACGACTTTGCCGATGTGGCAAATGCCAGCGGCAATGTGGCAGCCACACTCAACGCCCCACTCTCACGACACCTGCAACGCCTCAACAAAATCCGCGCCGCCGTGCCAGCATTGCGCAAAGGACAGTACAGCGTGGAGGGCTGCAAGGCAAGTGGCGGATATGCGTTCAAGCGCAGATACACCGATGATAATGTGGACAGTTATGTGCTGGTGAGCATCAACAGCGGCGCCACTTTCACCGGTGTGCTCAACGGCACCTACACCGACTGCGTCACCGGCGATGTGAAAACCGTGACCGACGGCACGCTCACCACCACCGCTTGCTCCGGACAGGGCAATATGCGTGTGTATGTGTTGAGCACCGACAAAACTCCAGCCCCAGGCAAGATTGGCGACGACGGTAAATTCCTCTTCACCACAAGTGCAGCCGCCGACCTCCCACAAGACTACGACGGACACGAGGAAGACCTCTCAACCAACGATGGCGAATCGAACGGCCACGGTGCTACAGGTGGAACTACCGACCCATCAACTCCGCTCCAACGCTACACCCCTGCTGTGGAGCAAGACGACAAGAGCGTGTTCTACGAAGCACCATTGAACGTGAATAAAATCACCGCATGGGTATGGAACACCACCGACAACTTTACTGGAAAAAAATGGCCAGGAAAGAGCATGGAACTGATGGGCGTGAATGCCGACAGCACTCGCAAAATCTTTAAATGGACCTACGAAGGCACACTCACCACTATGCCAAGTAGCGTGATCTTTGTGGTTGACGGCAAGCAATCCGACGACCTTGTGTATAAAAACCACGGATATTACATCGACGGCACTTGGAGCAAGGAAATCACCAACTATGTGGCTGGTGCTCCAACCGTGACCATCGACAAGGAGAGTGGAAAATATGAGGGCAGCGTCACCGTCACCCTTACAGCAAGTGTGCCCGATGCAGTGATTGTATATACCACCGACGGCACAGCACCCTCCACTTCAAGCCCACAGGCAACAGGTAGCAAGCAACTCACATTCACCGACAACACCACACTCTCTGCCGGCATTCTGCACGAAGGCAAGGTACGCAATGTGGTGAGTCGTGAATACATCTTCCACGAAGTGCAACCCACCACCGCCACCATCTATCTGAAAGACCCAATGGTGGCACCCAACTTGTGGAGCAATCTCTACTTCTACGCATGGGATGGCGGAATAGCCCTCACCGACGCATGGCCCGGTGTGGCAGTCACCGACACCAAAATGGTGAAAGGCGAGAAGTTCTACTATCGCACCTTCACCAAGCCCACGGCTGATTATGTGTTCAACATCATCTTCAACCAAGGCGATGGCAAGCACCAAAGTGTGGATATTACAAACCTGACCAAGGACACCTATTTTGAAATTTCGTCAACCACCAACAAATACACCGTAACCGACATCACCAGCCAATATAGTAGCGTTTTTGGTGATGTGAATGGCGACGGAAAAGTGGACGTGAGCGACGTTACAACCCTCATCAACGCCATTTTAAGCACTGGCACATACGATGAAAAGATGTGCGACCTCAACGGCGACGGCAATGTTGACGCAAGCGATGTAACCATCCTCATCACCCTGATTTCCAAATCATAAACGAGAGATATTTATCTGAAATAAAAGCCACTCGCCGTTTTATGGCGAGTGGCTTTTTTGTCGTTGGTACCAATTCGTTTCTCGGTGTACTTGACTTGTGGGTTACTGGAAATTTAGGCGGAGGCCGATGCTCCACATGCGGGGGGCACCCCAGTAGCCACGGAAGGTGGCGAGGTCGTGCGATTTGCCGTCGATGCCTCGCTGAATGTAGAAGGCGTCGAACAGGTTGGTGCAGGTGGCGAAGATGTTCATCATCACGCCTTTCGCCACCATCGTGTTCCAGCCCACAGTGGCATCAAAGAGGTGGTACGATGGCAGTTTGTAGGCATCGCCATCTGTCTCCTTGGTGCGCGACGATGGCTCGAAGTCGGCATACATGTCGGCATTGGCGTTCCACGACACCGACGCATACACATTGTCGGTCTTTCCCATGCCGCGCTTCAGCAGCCCCTTGATGGGGAATGTGGCATTGAGTTCGGCACCATATTGGGTTTGTGGCGCGTCGCCCACGTGCAGGTTGTTGCAATACACCGCATATTCCTTCAGCGTGGCACCGCTGTAGCTGTCGTAGGTGATGCCTTTGCCACCGCTTTTCCATTTCCACGAAGCGAGCATGGCGTAAGCCTTCACACGCAGCCAGTCAGTCAGGTTTTGGTGTGCGGTGAGTTCCACGCCCTTGTGAAGCGCGTTCAAACCGGTGATTTGGAATTTTTCGGCAGCCTCATTCGCGCGTTTGGCAATGTTGACGGTGAGCGTTTTGTTGCGCCACGAGGCGATGTAGGCCGATACTTCCACGCCACCGCCATTCCACGCCGCGCGCACGCCCATTTCACCGAGGGTGTTTTTCTCGTTGGTCACATTGTTGGTAATCGATAGGTCGCTCGATGCCAAATACACGCCAGCGTAAGGCAAGCGGCTGTTGAAACCGGCGTTGGCAAACACCGACAGCGCAGCGCTACGGCTGGGTGTGGCATTAATAATGTGATACAGTGCGCCGCCTTTCACGCTCACGCCCCAACCAGTGGCCCAGTCGCTCACGGCACCGGTCTGGTCGTTGTGCCGACGGTAGTTGCCGTTGAACACGGTGGTGCCCAAATGCAGATTCCATCGGTCGGTCACATATTTTCCCTGTACGAAGGCGGAAGTGTGATGCGTGGTGCGGCCGTAGCGCGATCCGATATAGTCGCCCAAGCGGTAGGGTGCGCCATAGTAGAGCAGATAATCGGCTCCCAAGAGGTCGAGCATCTTCATCTTCTGCCAAGTGTCGAAATACTGATACTGCACGCCGCCCAACAGCGTGGTGGTTTCGGTCAACTTGTATTCGCCCGAAGCTATCGCGCCAGCCTGCAAATGCCCCGAAAGGTAGTCGATCATCGCATATTGCCCGATGCTGTTGCCGTCGGCGTCTTTGTTGGCGATGTTTTCTTGCACGATGGCATCGAAATCGATATGCCCAGTAGCATCTTGGTGCGAAATGATGCTGCTGCCGCTGTTGGCGCTCACCGTAGAGCGTCCGCCACCGCTTGCAATCGCCACATACACCGAGTTTTTCATCGAAAAGCGGTCGCCGTTCTTCAAATGCTGAAGTGTGAAATAAGGTTTGAAATAGTGGTTGCGCCCGATGGAGTATTTTTCGCCATTCAGGTAGCCCCAGTTCTTTGAATAGCCACGGCCGTAGTTCATCACTTCCTCATACGAGAGTTCGGTGTTGCGTTGGTCGTGAGTTTCGGGCGATCCGATGGCGGTGAACAGCAGCGTGTGGTCGGTGCCGAAATTCTTGCTCACCGAAAGCAGATACGACAGCGTGTTCACATTTGAGCACTCCACGAAGCCATTGCCGCGGGTGTAACTCACAAGGGCGTTGGCAGCCCAACCATTCGCCAAGCGACCAGTGCTGTAGTTGAGCACCGTCTTGGTCAGTCCTTGCTGGGTGGTCGAAACCGACACTTCCCCTGCAGGGCTATGCGAAGCCGTTTTGGTGATAATGTTCACCAGTCCGCCCATCGCACAGTCGGCAAGCATCGAATTACCCATACCTTTCTGAATTTGAATGGCATAGGTGGCATCGGAAAGCCCCATCCAGTTGCTCCAGTACATCGAGCCTGAAGTGAGTCCCTGAATAGGAATACCGTTGAGCATAATTGCCACATTGTCTTGCTTAAAGCCACGGATGTTGAGCGACGCGTCGCCATAACTGCCTGAAGTGGAAGTGGCATACACGCCCGGCACACCCTGCATCACCTCCACATAATTGGGGGCGGTGGTGTGAATACGAAGACTTTGTGGTGTGATAGTGGTGAGATTGAGCGGAGTGACCTGCTCGTTAGCGAAGTTGGCACGGACCGACACTTCCTGGAGAGTGACCGTAGAATCGTGTTTCGCACTCAGTGAATTAGAGCCAGATGGCTCGCTCTCGCCTACGCCTCCTGCGTACACGAGTGGTGTGGACATCATCATGCCCAGCAAAAAGATGTTCTTTTTCATTTTTTCTTCTTCCATCCAGACTTTTACTGTCGGTACCGTAGTTGCAACGGTTCTGCCTTTCGGCTCGCGGACTTTACCGCCGGTCGGGAATCACACCCTGCCCTGAAGATATGTTGTTTTAAAAATCGCCTGCAAAGTTAATACATTCCCCCCATTCCCACAACCCCCACCACCCTGCGAAAAGTTGCAAAAATCACTCCAAAAAGGTGGAAAAAAGTTGCAAAAATACGGTGTAAACAGTGGAAAAAAAGTTGTATTTTTGCATCAAAACCTAAATATTATGCTCAAAAGAAAGATACATAACCACCTCATTGAGTGGAAAAACCGAGGTGACAAGAAGGTTCTCATCATCACAGGAGCCCGACAAGTGGGAAAAACAACTGCTATTCGGGAGTTTGCAAAAGAAAATTATACGCATTTTGTGGAGGTGAATTTTGTGAAGCATCCTGTGGCAAAACAAGCATTTGATGCCGACCTCGACACCAACACGATTGTCACTTATTTGTCAGCGATGGGTTTTGGACCTTTCATTGAAGGAAAAACACTTGTGTTTTTTGACGAAATTCAAGAGTGCCCCAATGCTCGCACCGCCATAAAGTTTTTGGTGGAAGACAATCGATTCGACTACATCGAGTCAGGCTCATTGCTTGGCATCAACTATAAAGATGTCACTTCCTACCCTGTGGGTTTTGAGGAAGAAATCAGGCTTTACCCTCTCGACTTCGAGGAATTTCTGTGGGCTAAGGGCATCGGAGAAAATGTGGTGGAGGTGCTGCGAAAATGCTACAATCAGGAAAAGGCTGTGCCAGATTTCGTTCACAAGCAGATGAGCAAGGTATATCAAGAGTTTTTGGTGATTGGCGGAATGCCCGAAGTGGTGCAGAAGTATATCGACAACCCCGATATATCTAACGCTTTCCGAGCGCAAAAATCAATCATCACCACTTATCGTGACGACATATCGCATTATGCCGAAAAATCGGCGGTGCTGGTGAAACGCGTATTCGATGCCATGCCATCGCAACTCGGAAAACAGGACAAGCGGTTTGTTCTTGCCGAGATTGAGAAGGGCGCATCACTACGCAAATACGAAGCCCCCACACAATGGCTCATCGATGCCGGACTTGCCTACTATTCATTCAACACAAAGGCTTTTGAACTGCCTTTTGAATCGACAGAAAACAGAAAACTATATAAACTGTATATGGTGGACACAGGTTTGCTATGCTCGCAAATGATTAACGAAATGCAATTTGAGGTGCTGAAAGGAAATATCGACATCAACGAAGGAGCGCTCACCGAGAACTTTGTGGCGTGCGCCTTATCCGCCAAAGGAAAATCACTGCATTACTACGACAAGAAAAGCAAGCAGGAACTGGATTTCATCATTCAAGAAAACAACAAAATCACAATCTTGGAAGTGAAGTCAGGCGACAACTACAAGAAGCACACCTCTCTTGACGCTGCACTCAACAGTTTTTCCGACAGCATCGGTCGCGCTATCGTGTTGTGTAAAAATAATGTGGAGAAATCCGGCGATGTTACTTACATGCCTCTATATATGGCAATGTTCCTGTAACCACACATCTTCCCCAGGTAGAGTCTGTCGTTAGAAACTCAAATAGCTAATGACGGAAAATATTCCTCCAAATGGAGGCGAGTTTATCAGAATTAATTTGTATTTTTGGCATATCATTAAGAATTTCACTTCTTTGCTAATGCAACACCAAAGTAAGTAAAATTTCTGACATGGCATAACTCTAAGCAACAAGTTGCTCAGATACTTATAAAAATATTAAAACAATAGTGTTGCAAGAACATATAGATATGGTGAAGAAAATTATGTTTTTGGCAATGTGCTTGCTTTTGGCGGCAAGCGTTGCCGACGCGAAAAGCAAGAAGGGTGGCAAGGCTGCCGCTCGTATCGACGATGCTGCATTTGTGGCTGATTATGAGGCGATGATGGACTCGCTGAAGGTGGTTGGCTCAAATGTGGTGGTGGTGAAGGACAACAAGATTATCTACTCCCACAGTTTCGGCTTGAAGAACCGTGAACGCGGCGAGGAAATGACACCCAACACCATTTTCCGCATCGCCAGCATCTCGAAGTCGTTTACCGCCACAGCCATCATGCAACTGGTGGAAAAAGGCAAACTCGACTTGAAGGCTGATGTGAACAAATACCTTGATTTCAAGGTGCGCAATCCTAAATACCCCGATGTGCCTATCACGCTCGAAATGCTCTTGAGCCACACTTCAAGCCTCAACGATTCGCAAGGCTATTGGGAGAGTTTCGATGCTGTGAACCCCGACACCAACCCCGACTACGCCAAGTGCTACAACGACTACCGTCCCGGCACCGGCTATGAATACTGCAACTATGCGTTCAATATCATGTCGGCTGTGATTGAGAAGGTGAGCGGACAGCGCTTCGACCGCTACATCGTGCAGCACATCATGAAGCCATTGGGCTTGAAGGGCAGCCACTGCGTTGACGACCTCGACAGCACTCGCTTTGCCACACTCTATGCGATGGAGAATGGCGTGTTCGTGCCACAGCCACAGGCCTACGCGCGCCCCGATGTGCTCGACCACTATCAGATGTGCAAAAACACCGCACGCCTTTCGGCTGCTGGCGGTGTGAAAATCACGGCTATGGATTTGGCAAAATACATGCTGATGCACATGAACTACGGCAAATCGCCATTGGCAAAGGCGCGCATCATCAGCGAGGCAAGCGCACGACGTATGCAGACGGTGATCACCGACGATGCCAACGCCAACACCGAGAAGGAGCGCGCAGGACTTGGACTGATGCGTGCCGACGAGTTTACTCCTGGCACCGAACTGGTGGGCCACACTGGCGGCGCTTACGGATTGCGTAGCGCCATGTTCTTCGACCCTGTGAAAAAGTATGGCTTTGTGGTGATTACCAACGGTTCAGGCAGCCGCAAGGTGCTCCAACGCTCGCTCACACTCATGCGCGACCATTTCATAAAATAATCGATTTAAATAAATGATTCAAAATCTTCTATTAGTGGGGTGCGGCAGCTTTGTGGGTGGCGCACTCCGCTACTTCATTGGACAAATGCTTGCAGGGCGTATGCTTTTAGGGTTCGGCATGGGCACCATTAGCGTAAACCTTGCAGGGTGCTTTATATTCGGTATCATATACGGTCTGCTCGAACGCCTCGGCGCATTGCAAACAGGCTGGGCACTCCTGCTCACCGTGGGCTTGTGCGGCGGTTTCACCACATTTTCCACCTTTGGCAACGAAATGCTCACCCTCATGCGCACAGGCGAGGTGATGGTATTCGCCTCCTATACCCTCATCAGCGTGATGGGCGGCATCTTCCTGCTCTACATCGGCCACCAATTAGCCACCCTATAAATCCCCAAAATTAAACCAAAGGAAACCAAAGGGACGGTTCTTTTGGTTTGTTGTGGACAAATCCCGATGTAGATGTTTTGTCATTTGAAAGTTTTTTTGTTTCTTTGCATTGTTGGAATGGTTTTGGTGGTTAATATTATTTTTTTTTCAAAATTACCAAAAATTTCGTTCCAACATTTTTTTTATCATGAATAACACACCGGGGAACGCCCAGCGGCAAGGGGCAGAGCCCCGTCGAGCGTCCACACTCAACGCCATCTCCAGCCCCAAACCACATTTCCACTGCAAACATAGTAACTTTTGGTCTGCATACCGTATGCGCACCATACATACGCCAAAGGTAAACCAAAAGAACCGTCCCTTTGGTTTACTATACTAAATATATAACCGAACAGCACAAATGGCCATTCTGTTACATTTCAAATAGATGGTTTGAGATTACCATTATTTTCAGACTCGATAAGAACATTCAATATTCACTCTTGAATATACTTTAAGAATGGAGTAATATACATATCTCTCATTCGTTTACATCTATGTTTTGCACTCTCTACAAATGATTTAAGGTATTTGCGAGCCCACTCTTCTCGGGTCTGTTTCCAAGATTGGTCAAGATCACTAACATGGAATTGTATTTGCATAGCAGCAGCCCAATTGATGTATAACTTTGATGGATCTGCCTTGAATAAATTTCCATGATGAGCGCTAACACAACGCAACACTTCTTTCTCTTCAACCCAATCAACTTCGACATAATCAATAGTGATATTGTCATACTCCTCATTATCAATCATTAAGGCACACATTTGAGCGAGCTTGTATGCTGAAATTATGTTTGGAGGCATGGCTGATTTGCTTCGATTACGAGTTTTAACATCTATTATATCATAGAATCCATCCTCATAAAAAAGAATGTCAGCAGTATCGTTTTGTTTCTCTTCAAATATGTTAGCAGGACTCCAATTTTTTATGGCATTGTCACTTCTACTTAAAAGGAATAGAGCAGTTGGTGAGTTGAAGAGTGCATGTCGCTGTTCTAAAGTTATGTGTTGTGGGTTACGCAGATAAATATCATTTAAATACTCATACTGCTTGAATATTTTTCCAGGATACCATTCCCTTAAATTGTGATATACACATTTTTCAAAGGGCTCACCTGCTGCATGTCCTGACAATGTGCCAGAATCTGCTCTATTTGGTCTATCAACCGTCTGGTTTTCCATTTTTGAGACCAATCTGGGGAAATCAACTCTAATCATTGAATAGTATATTAAATAAATTATTTATTTGTGTTAGATGTTCTACACAATCATCTTTCAGATACTTTCTAACCTCTTGCGTTATTTCATTATGAACTTCCATCTCAACCGCATTTTTCCAATTGATAGGTCTATAGGGTATGCTTGCAATTGGAGTTTCAGAAAACTCTACAATTGCACCTTTTACTATGCCATTGAATGTAAGCCATTCAAAAACTCTTTTGTTGTTAAGAAACGCAAGCAGATATTCTATGGACTCTTTACAAGTACTTTTTTTGAATATAGCTGTTACATCTTGGGTAGGATAAACACCTTCAGGAGCATAACAAAAACGGAAATAATTTTTATTTGAGATTCTTTCTTTGCAGGGAATAAATATGCGAGGTTCTTTTCTCTCGAATAATTTTTGATTTCGAGGAAAAACGAATTCCCAGTATGGAATATCTCTATTATAATTATATCTTCCTTCAAGTTTTTCCATATAAGGAGAGAAATGCTTAACATAATGTGGGTACTTGGTTGAAAATTCTTCCTTACTTATGTTTTCTTGAATGAAAATATATTTTGTACTTGAAACATTCTTGTATGCTTTCAAATCTTTGGCTTTCAACACGTTGATAAGTGTGGATTGTTCGTTTTCATTTAAATCCTTACAATCCTTAATTTGAAATGCAGCATCTAAACCTGACACCATTCCATTGCCAATGTCACAAAAGTCACCTATTCTATAAAACTCATAGTTAAATAAGTTATCTGTCTTCTTACAACTTTCTTCAAACGAGCGTAAGTCGTTCTGAACATCTTCACTAGCAAGAATCCAACGACTATATTTCTTAAACTGAGGAATTTGCTCGTAGTTAAAGCAACTTTTTGAATACAATTCTTCTTTTGATGGTAAACCTTTATCCTTGTTGTAGTTGTACAAATTAATTGTTTTCTTATGCTTCTTTGACTTTACAAACTTGAATATAATGAAGGAAGCGGTTACCTTTTCAAACAATGGAGTTTCCTTGAAATGATATATTTCTTCGATGTAACCATGTTCGCACATGTAATTTCTCAGCGAAATAGAGTGAGTCGTATTCATCCAATACTCGGTGCAAATAAAAATCAACTCTCCATTTTCGGTCAGGTGCTCAATGCTTTTTAATATAAATATAAAAAGATAATCACAAAGACTGTTGAAATACGTGTTCCATAAGGAATTAGATTCTAATTCCGTTTTAAGTTCGGGCTCAATGTTTTTCCATCTAATGTAAGGAGGATTGCCAATTACAACGTCATATTGTTCTGTTATTGGAACAGACAAAAAACTAGCAAATTGTATGAAATCATATTTTGCGCCTAAGGTTGTATCTATTTCGTAAGCTGATATATTTTCAAATTTTTGATCAATCAGTTTATCTAAGAATACGCCTTTACCACAAGAGGGTTCCAAAACCCTACTTGATTTGGAATGCGAAATCAATGATACCATAAAATCAGCAATAACACTGATGGTGAAATACTGACCGTATTTATTCTTTTCTGCCATATATTGTGTTGTTTTACAATGCTGTTGGGTTATTCGTTGAATTTTATTTGACTCCAAATTATATTTTCTAACGAATCCCTATATTGTCCTAAATAATTTCGAGAAAAAAGTGGGCACTAAGGGAGAAAATTACAACCTTAGTAATGAGTCACCTTTTCTTCCACTTACTACGGCAAATTTAACACTTTTCGCACAAATAATCTCGCTTCTTCCCAGAGAAAAAATAAGGAAAATTATCAAGGAACCAGGAACAGACAAACAATGTAAGGTCTACAACACATGGAGCCAGTTTGTTAGTATGTACATCAATCCCGATGTAGATGTTTTGTCCTTTGAAAGTTTTTTTGTTTCTTTGCATTGTTGGAATGGTTTTGGTGGTTAATATTATTTTTTTTTCAAAATTACCAAAAATTTCGTTCCAACATTTTTTTTATCATGAATAACACACCGGGGAACGCCCAGCGGCAAGGGGCAGAGCCCCGTCGAGCGTCCACACTCAACGCCATCTCCAGCCCCAAACCACATTTCCACTGCAAACATAGTAACTTTTGGTCTGCATACCGTATGCGCACCATACATATGCCAAAGGTAAACCAAAAGAACCGTCCCATTGGTTTGCAATTCTTTTTTGCAGAAATTAATTTTTTGTATATATTTGCATCATATTCACCTTATTAAACCCTTCTATTATGAAAAAAATATTATTTTTTCTTAGCCTTATGATGGTGGCTTTTTTTACCGCCAATGCTCAACTGAAAGATGATGTGAATGACGATGGCGTGGTGGATTTGAGCGATGCCACCACCCTCATCGACCATGTGCTCAACGGAGTTAACAATGGTTCCTCCCACATTTTTATTGCCCACAATGTGATGATTGAAATGGTGCGTGTGGAAGGCGGCACCTTCACCATGGGCGCCACCGCCGAGCAGGCGAGCGATGCTTTCAGCGATGAGCTTCCCACCCACAAAGTAACCCTGTCGCCGTTTTTGATAGGAAAATACGAGGTGTCGCAAACGCTATGGCTTGCGGTGATGGGCGAAAATCCCAGCGTAAACACCGGAATCAACCTGCCGGTGGATAATGTGACGTGGAACGAATGTCAAACCTTTATCACCAAGCTCAATGAGCTTACCGGAAAGAATTTCCGCTTGCTCACCGAAGCCGAATGGGAGTACGCCGCTCGCGGGGGTAACAAAAGCAAGGGCTACAAATATAGCGGTAGCAACAACCTTGGCGATGTGGCGTGGTACATCGATAATAGCAACAACACCTCACATGCCATGGGCACGAAAGCTCCCAACGAGCTGGGTATCTACGATATGACCGGCAATGTGATGGAATGGGTTAGCGACTGGAAGGGTAGTTACTCTTCCGGGGCTCAAACCAATCCCACCGGACCCGATTCCGGCACCTATAGAGTGAACCGAGGTGGCTCCTATGGCAATGTGGAACGACTCAGTCGAATAACAAACCGCAACTCAATCGATCCCAACATGTCCTCCAAAACCATGGGCCTTCGCCTCTGCCTTCCCGAATAATCGCCAATCATCCACACAACACCGACTTGCGGGAACAAGAACCGTCCCTTTGTTTACACCGGCTCTTTGTTTCCGTAATAAAGCATTGTGTAGTAAATTAGTCCGATTTTTAAATCGCTGATTTTAAAACGATTATATCAGCGGCATGTGGCGTGCTGATGTGTTACACATGGGTTTCTCAAAGGAAACCAAAGGGACGGTTCTTTTGGTTTGTTGTGGACAAATCCCGATGTAGATGTTTTGTCATTTGAAAGTTTTTTTGTTTCTTTGCATTGTTGGAATGGTTTTGGTGGTTAATATTATTTTTTTTTCAAAATTACCAAAAATTTCGTTCCAACATTTTTTTTATCATGAATAACACACCGGGGAACGCCCAGCGGCAAGGGGCAGAGCCCCGTCGAGCGTCCACACTCAACGCCATCTCCAGCCCCAAACCACATTTCCACTGCAAACATAGTAACTTTTGGTCTGCATACCGTATGCGCACCATACATA
>OIXA01002523.1_pt1 | contig 20821 bp, 31 predicted proteins | sample 1587721 | NCBI WGS metagenome assembly OIXA01 (sample SAMEA3888900, study PRJEB22519) | human gut metagenome | biome: human gut; feature: human-associated habitat; material: faeces | place: Denmark | collected 2013 | reverse complement strand
GTGAGTTACGGATAAAGAGAAAAAAGTTTTGTACCGGCTCATGGCGTACACTATAACGCCGCACTTTAGCTATTATTACTCTATTTTGATGCACATAATAAAGGCGGGCTTTCGCCCGCCAGTTGTTATTTCTTGTCGTAATTGATTACGACAGAAATTTCATTCCCAGAATCGTCACTTACAACGATATCATTATAAGTTCCGCCAGGCACAGTAGATTGCGTGCCGTATTTATGTAGAGTTAAACCGTCATCGTCATTTTTGAGAACTGCGCGATAGACTTCCAGCTGGTACTTATTTCCTGTACTGAGCGTTTTGTTTATAGTGTTGACGTGCTCTCCTCTAGGCACAAGTTCATCGCTGTACATTGTGATATCGTATTTACCTGAGCCATTGTTATACTGAAAGAGCTTGATAGCGTTGATTCCCGTGGAATAATCGTCAGTTGGTTCTTCTTTGAAGTTAGTAGTGATTGTTTTGATGGTTATATTGTTAGAAACAGTGAAGTTCAAAGCAGGGTCATGACCAAAGTATTGTTCAGAGACAGGCTGAGGTGCGTTTGAAGGAAGTTTAGCTGTAATGGATACAGTATCTTTGTTATAAGTAACTGTCCAACTTGCACTCGTAGCACTACCCCAGCTGTAAGCACTGCCATCATACTTAACAGTGATTGCATACACGCAAATCTTATCATGTGTTGCGTCACCCTTATCAGTGAACGTAAGGTTCTTGACATTTCCGTTGTTGATGTTCAGGGTTGCCGTAACAGTGCTCTCATTAGCACCATACAGCACACCCAGAAACACCGTAGCAGTACCGCCAGTTGGGACACTCAGCGGAATAGTCACCGTACCCGGAGCTTTCACATTCCACACAGCGGCGGCATCACTCTGTCCCTGAAACGTCAGAGCAGTACCAGCGACCGCACCCACATTCAGAGCAAACGGCACAGCTTTCTTGCCGTTGTCCAGCGGTACAGCGTCATCCCTGTCACTGGTTTCCTGTACTCGGTAAAAACTGCCCTTGTTGTCACCAACCGTTGCTTCACCAGTAGTCAGGACAGTGGTGTTGGCTTTCAGCGTGGTGTCAGCCTTCATCCTAGCAACGTTGTCATACGTTCCCAGACTTGCGGCCTTGATTTCAGCAACACTCGTGTCGAAACTCTGAACCACCTTATCAACCTCACCCTGAAACTCGCTGTAATCATAGGGCTGGAACTCGAACGGTAGAGCAAACAGGCCATTTTCCAGAGCTACGGCCTTAGCAGAAGTCTCAGGCACAACCTGATAGAAAGAACCACCACCGTCACCGATAGTCGCATTGCCGCATGTCAGCAGAGTATCACCTAGTTTCAGAGAACGGTCAGCCACCATCTCAGCCTTGGTGTCATAGCTGTGCAGAGTATCAGCGTAGAACTGGTCAACAGCCTGAGTGTACGTCTCCACGTTCTGGTTATACTGCTCCACGTTGACCTTATACTGCTCAACGTTCTGGTTGTACTGCGTCACCTGAGCATTCCAGTCTGCGCTCTTAATCCAGAACTCAGTATTTGTAATCTCAGTGTTTGCAGGAACAGTTTTGCGACTGACGTAGCTCTGTTCATTGGTATAGACCACGCTCAGAGCGGCGTATTCGCTGGACTTATCCCAAGCGCCCATGAACTTAGGAGCATAACGAGCACCAATATACTTCTTAATAGCCATATTAGAAACCCCTTTCATTAAATAAACTGTCCACCCGTTGAACCAGAACACCCGGTTCACCCTCCCGATAGGATTGAAGAGTGCCTATCACACGTCAAAGTTACTGTACAACTTCCGGTTCCCAGAGCAAGGCAAGTTTGCCATAGTCCTCAGAATCAGGATTCATGTCTGTGTCAAAGTCAATGAAGTCCCAAGTGTCAGGAATCCAAGCAATGAAATAGCCGTCCTCGTTGATTTCAAACCAGACGTATTTTACAACCTTGGAAACCATTACCTGTAAGTTGTTGTCAATCCACGTTGCAAGAGCCTGTACATAAGTTTCGATATACTCACCGTTAATGAGTTTCTTAACCTCATTATAGCACTCTTGAACCGTTTTGTTAAGCTGTGCAATTTTGGCATCAATGTCTTTCTGATAGTTGTTCTGCTGTGTAGTGATACTAGATTTGAACTGTTCATTCTCGTTGTTTACCTGTATTTCAAAAGCATCCAGCTTGTTCTGAAAACTGGTTTCCAGCTGTTCAATTTTAGTATCGTAGTCACCGTAGAACTCGATAATTTCATTGAACTGTTTCACAGCGCTGTTGTAGGTTTCCACAACTCGTGCCAGAATCTCATAGTCGCTAGAACCCGGAAGGAAAGTATTCAGGTCAAACTTACCCGGAATCGGCAGTAAGGGTAACGGAGTAAGAGTAGTAAGTGGCATAGTGACACCCCCTTTACAGATGGAAGTAGTCGAGCACCCACCTAAGCAGGGCGCTCAGGAATTTAGCCAACGAGACTAAATCCATAAATATCACCCCTTTCAGGGCAGTTTAATCCAGCCCTCGATATGGTATTCCTGAGAATCGGCGGTAGCTGAACCAAGAGAAATGGTGATATTGTGGATGCCGTCAACGGAACTGACAGTATTCTTCACCTCTGCGGCGGCGGTGGCCGCATGGTCAGAACTGGTGTTGTACCAATTCAGTTCAGCGTGCTTGCCAACATTGGGGAGATTCACACGCAGGACAGGGTTTTTTGCTTCGACAACACCGGAAGCAGTGAACACAGCATTGACATGCAGTGCATCGTTCAGCAAGTAGGAAACATCTTCATTGATTTTGATTTTGCTGTCAGCAGACTTAATGAAGTTGACCATAGTTTTACTCCTTTACAAAATTCCCATGAAGCAATCTTTCAAACTGTCGATAACCTCTAAATCCAGATTGCGTACGGATTCAGAGTATTCTTTGAACAGTTCTGCGTAAGACTTGTTGTTCAAGCCAGACACGGTTCTGTTCCGGTTGTCATTGTGCTGTCTGTCTGCTGTGGTGTGTTCATCGAATGTGGTTGTTTCTCTGCTGTTATAAGTGGTGGTATCTGTGCTGTTGCTGTTTCCTGTGTTAGTTCCGTTATTTTTATTTTTGTTAGCAGAGGAAGCGTAGGTGTTATTTGCGATATCACTCTCAATGTTTAGCATTTGAGCAGGAGTGTCAGAATTAACATTGAGGGTGTAATCGTTATGGGAATTATTTTGTGTACTGACATTGTTGGTAGTATCAATACCAGACCTAGCAAGTACATCAGTACCAGTTTTCGTACCGTTATCCGAACTAGTGCCGTCAGCTTTGATAACCTCAGTGAGAGTGCCGCCAGTGTAGAACTGCCAATTCTCGGCCATAGCATCGTACAGCATATTGAAGTAAGGCATTTTCTCGTTTAGAGTGTTGTTCAGAAAGAACTTGAATCTATCAGGTGGCAGACAGCAAATCTCGTTGAAATAATAGTGGTTAATGATTTTCTGGTTCAGCGCTTCTCTCCATGTCTGCATATCACCAGCAGAACTGAGAAAAGATGGAAGAGGGTAATCTTTCATGCCAATGTCAAACCCATCGAGAGTGAGTAGTTTGCCCAGTTCAATGGTATACGTTGCCATTATTCTTCACCCCCGTTATCATCTCCACCACGAGCACGCACATAGGAGATAGTAGAAGCATTATTGCTGTACTTGTCACCATCAGTGATGTAGGGCTCATTAGCCAGTCTCACAGACACGTTCAGTCCGAACATATCATTGATAAGTTTGCAAGCGTGCTTTCGCTGAGAAAGACCAATGTTAGCAAGGGCATTAGCTTGTTGGTCAAACTGTTCTACCTCGTCAGTTACTCTTCGTTCACGTTTGAAGTCTGCCATGCCTATTCCAAGGAAAGACAGGTACTCATTGTACTTCGTAATCTTGATATCCTGTAACTGACCAGCGACAAACGGTGCATCAGTACGTAGAACCATGAAACTGTTCGGGTCAAACGTACCTTTCATTCCATAGATAACAGGAGTGTTACCAGTGTACTTCTGATATACAGCCTGTGCGGTCTGTTTCTGCTTGGTGTCAGTAAGAATTAGCACAGGTGTTTTCTGAGCACCAATGTTGACCTTGATAGTCTGGTCAATGTCGTATAAGTCCCGTGTGTAACGGATAGTAGTAAGGAAAGTTGGGTACATATCGGGGGTGTTTCTGATAAGCACGCAGTCCTTCATATCGTATTCATGGAACGTTTCCACAGGACTGATAGGCCTGATATACATAGGCTCATTGTAGAAGTTGATTCCACGAAGAGCGCCGTTAAGGCACATATATCCACGGGTTGCGTGGTTGAAGAAAACAGCTTTACCGTAGGTGAATAGGCAATATTCTAGATATCGTTCATTCACACTGTCAGGCAGTCCTTCCCACTTAAACATTGTGCAAGCCAGAGATTTAAGACGAAAGTAGTAGTCAGCGTAAGCGGCGTGGGATGCTTCTTTGTCTGCGAGTTCGTTATCGTAATTGTACATTTGAATCACCTCTTAACCGAATATAGAGTTGATAAGCCAGCTAACACCAGCACTTGCAAGAGCGCCAACAACATAGCCGACAGGGCCAGCAATGGCCGCTCCAATTTGTCCGCCTATCTGTGACCCAGCTATATTAACAGCAAGAGTAGTTAATCCAGTAACAACCCAGTTAGATACGACTGGAACAAGATATTTTTGAACAACTGTGGTAGCGACTGTGGATACAACTTGAACCAGAACGTTTTTAGCCGCTTGCTCAATAGAGATATCGCCTTTCATAACACCGCCAATCGACTGGCACATAGTGTTGATGATGCCGGGCACTAAGTCTGCGGCAATCTGGTTAAGTTCTGTGCTCTGTGAATGAGAACCAATATAGGAAGTAATTGCGTTTGCAAGAGCGTGAGAACCAAGTTCACAAACATAGTCGATTGATTGTCTTTTGGTGACTTCCAAGAATTGACCAGTGGCAAGTTTTACATCGCCTGTTGTTAGTGCAGTAGTAACAGCTTGCCAGCCGTTTGCAACAATAGTGTCAACATAAGAATCAAGGAGATTCAGTGTGTGCACACCTAGTTCAGAGTTGCGGTCAATCTTAGTAACGTCTACAATCCAGTCTTTTAGCTGTGATTTTGCTTGGTTAATTTCGTTCTGTGCGGCTTGTTGTCCAACTGAGATAGCATATTGAATAAGGTTGTTTATCTTGTTTTCAACGAACCAGATGGAATTGTTTACAACGTCAGAGCAGAACTTGTTAAGAACTCCGCTGAAATCACCAGTAGTGAGAATATCAGTAGCATAGCCAGCGGCATTTGCTTTGATACCGTCCAACTGTGCTTTAACGTAGTCTTTAATAAGTTTTGCCAACTCACTGGAAGGGTCAACGTTCTTTGCGGCAATGATTCTGTCAGCGATTCCATTTACTGTTTCGTTGAACTGAGATTCGGTAACAGTACCGTCCTCAGATGCCGCACCCTGTATTACTTTGATATCAGCGTCAGTAACGTAAGGGCTTTTGTGCATCTCAACTTGGCTGTAATGATTTTCCGTATAAGGTGTTCCGGGGAAGTCTTTGATATCGTTAGGATTTACACTAAAAGTGTGGCTAACTTTGCCGCCATCAAAGTTAGTGTAGTCTGTGCGAGTTGCAGAAGTAAAGTAAATCTGGAAGTGAAGGTGATATCCGGTAGATTTTCCTGTGTTGCCTACTGTACCAAGTTGGTCGCCTTGTGAAACCTTAGTTCCGGTAGATGGGCCAATCTTTTCCATGTGGGCATAACGAGTATAGTAGCAATTGCCGGAAACGTCCGTCGTATCATCGTGACGAACTAGAACGGTGTTTCCCCATGAATCTGAAGAATAGCTCTGCACAACTGTGCCAGCTTTTACAGCGTAGATAGGTTTTCCAGCAATCTGGCCTGGTGTTCCGGTAGTAAGGTCAATAGCAGGGTGAGAAGCACTGAAACCAGTAGTGCAGTACCACGTTCCAACGCCTAGCGGATGAAACCATTCATCTGTACTGTAAAAACCAGTGACGTTGTTTTGGGCATTACTGCCACCAGTGCCCGGCGAACCAGCAGTCACTTTTATTGTTATATAGTCGTGGTTGTTGGCAACAAAGTTATTGGTGGTAAGCCAAGGGTTAAGCTGTAAAAGCGTTTGGACAGGTACTCCGCACATTGTTGAAATCTGCTGAATATCGTCCATCCATGAACCGGTATACTGCACTTTTAAGGTAGCGTATACAGCATTGCTGGCAGTTGACGCAGACTTAAATTCTTTTAGCGTTTCTGCCGCTGAGTTTGCCATATAATCACCACCTTACACAATAGCATTGTTTTGTCCGAAGTTTCCGTATGTTGCAGTGTAAACCCAGAAGAATATTCCGTTATTGAATGCACGCTTGATAATGTTCAAATCATCGTCTGGGAAGTTACCGCTGGCATTTAAACCGTTGGTTTTGATGTAAGTCCAGCTTGCTCTTGCATGAAGGTTGATTGCTCTGTATTCGCTCTGTTTGTAGCCATAGACGGTGAGAAATTTGTCACAGCGTTTAACGATATCAAGCGGCGGTACTTTGAAACCGTAGGACAAAGCCGTTTTACCTGTTGCAAGATAGATATTACTAGAAGCAACACCGCCAACGGCGGGGGCTGTCATGCTTTCAGTTATGTAAGTAAGGTCTTGTGAAATATCGTCAACGCCGTAATCGTATATTTTTTGTTGCTGTGCTGTTTCGTATACATTCATTCCAGCTTGAGCAATAGAAGATGCTGAATTTAGTGCTCCGCCGATAGCTCCGCCAACGCCACCAAGGGCAAGACGAACTAAATTAAAAGTGCTGAACTGACTAGCAGTTGTTCCTGCCGCTTCAACTCCTGCAATTGCAGTTTTAAGAGCGGCAGTGTTTCTAGCAGTAGAGCGCTCAATACTAGCTCTTCTGTTATAGATTGCGTTGCTTCCAGCGTGAAGATTGAAGTCATTTTTGTATTGGTTGTATGCCCAAGTGCTTTCAGGAATTACAGCTGTTAAAGCTAGAGCGGCTATGTTGTTGTTACTATAATTGTTTACAATAACACCGACAGTGCCGGATGTTTCGTCTACTCCAATTTGTAAACTAATATTAGAGCCGTTAATTCCCTCAGGATTGAACGTCATTTCTTGACCGTACATCTGAACATAAGCTGTCAGAAACGCTCCTGATAATAGTTTTTTATTGCTTGGAATGTATGTTGCTATTCCAGTGCTTGATATGCAGTCTAAATGGTCTGGGTGTTTAGCAAAATTTACGGATTTTGGGCGGTTCAACGGCGATTGCTGAATCCTAGAAACAGCAGTTGCAGTTCCCTGTTTAACATAGTTGTCTAAGTGGTCTTTAAGAGTGGCAATGTTTGAAATGCTCAGTGAAATTAGCTTTCCAGCGCCACTGAAAATTCCATTTTCAAGCGTTCCGTTATTGGGAGCGCCAGTTGGAGAAGATGTTGCAAACACTGTGATAAAATCTGGTGTCATGTCTTGACTGCCAACCTGAAAATAACCCATGCCAGAAGAACTGCTGAAATCCTCAGGCACGATATTATCTCCGGCAACATCAGTATCACTGTGACACCTATCAACATAGCTGTCATAGTATGTGATATCGAAGAACCAAGTCTGGATAACATCTGTGCTAACGTACAGTCTTACGGAACTGTTGCTTGCCCACTCGATTCTATCAATGAAGGCATAGAACCATTTATTGGTGAAGTTGTTGTTCTGGTACATGATGTAGTTGCAGTTGTACAGCAAGTCCACTTCGCCGTCCACAACAATAGTGTTATTCTTTTTAATGTACTGGAAGTTATCGTAGGTCTTAATCGTTCTTCCTAAGAAATAGGAAGTCTGTGCTTCTCGATTAGGAAACCACAGTGTGTTTCTGTAATCACTCTCGAGTGGAGTGTCTAGTAGCCTTAAAGCAGTTGTTGGTGTAAACATAATTTGTACCTCTCTTGCCCCTGTCCCGCCCTCACTGGTCTAAAGCTCAACCAGCTACCGTAAGAGAGAAAATTATGGAGCAGTTACGTTATGAAGATTACTCTTCAGTGAATGCCCACGCATTAGCAAACGGACTGCAAGCCATAGTCTCCCAGTGATGCAGGAAGTAGGTGCGGCTCAGAGTGCTTGCATTGTACGGGGTTTCGGCCATCTGGAAGCGGTTGTCGTGGGTGCGCAGGAAGGTGTTGTCTGCGATGATTGCCAGCGTCTTAGCGGCATCACCAGTATCACCAAAGCTGTCAACCATCACCTGACGGCCAAGGAAATCAGCCTTGCTCATGTTGAACGCCTTAGCCAGAACTTCAACGTCAGTGAAGGCGGCAACGTCAGCACGAACAAGAACGCTGATACGGTCAGGAGAAGTCCAAGTGGTCAGGGGGGTTGCGTTTTCAATGCCCTTAGCTTTAGCCATCTTCTGATAGCAGTTGTACTTGGTAGAGGGGAACTGGAACTGAAGGTACTTGGCACGCAGGTCGGTGACAAGGGTTTCAGCAAAGGCCCGGTGGTCAGTACCAGCGTTCAGAGAGGTTTTGTTGATGTTGCCATCGTTGATAGCCTGACCAACGACACCCTTCATCAGCTTAAACTCGTCAATGTTGTCACCACTGGTCAGGGTGTTCAGAATCATCGAGACGAAGTTGTTGAAGGTATCGGCGTTGGTGAAAGCGCCAGCCAGAACGGCATCATATACAGTAACCTTGTACTTGTCCTGCCGATTGCGGCGGTAGTAGACGGTTTTAACGTCAGGAGAAGCAGGAGACAGAACGTCACTCATTGCAGAGCTGTCGTAGGGAGTAGCAACAGCGGGGTTCGCAATGCTGTCCTGCACGTCAGTGCCGTAGGGAATATCAACGCCCTTGAAAATGCGAAGGGGGTTGTCATAGGTCATGTTGTGCGCTTCCTGAAACAGAATGCGGTTCACCAGACCATTGATGAACTCATTCATGAAGGGAGTGTACTGCATGATAGCGCCACCAGTTGCCTGAAGAGTGGCATTGGTAGCAAGCGGAATGTTATCTTTCAGCGTGGAACTAGTCTCAATGACTGCGTTCACAATGTCGATAGCAGTTGCCATGGTTTATCACTATCCTTTCTAAATGTTTATCCCTTGAGGTTAAGGCGGCCATTGGTAAACAGGCGGTTGATAGGGTCTTTGTCCTCTTCCGGGCGAACACCCTGCTTTAACTGTTCATCGGGAACAGTAACACGAAGGAAGAGATTCATGTTATCTTCTTTCAACTTCGCATTTTTAGCAGTGAGTTCATCCACACTGCGCATAGCGGTCGCTTTTGCGGCAACCTCTTCACTGAAACCAGTGGTCAGTTCTGCCAAGATGTTGGTTACTTCGCCTTGGTCTGCGTTATCTCCCAAGTGCTTGATAAGCTCCTGTGTCTTGGCATTGAAATCGGCAAGCTCCATAATTTGCTCCTTTCAAGTATTTAAGTGTAAGGGTGACAGTAGAACTGTCTGCTGGCAAACCAGCAACGTTATTTTTGTGTTCGGTAGTCCCAACGTGACTTTCCCTCTCTTACATCCACATGGACAAAGGTGTTGTACAGTCCAAGTCCAAGCGAATTAGGGTATTTAGAATTAAGCCACGAGTACAGCTTGAGCGGCGAAACGCCTGAGATATAAATGTCTGCGGCGTTGCCAAGCATGTGCTGTGATTTACTACTGGAATTTTTGAGTGAACTGTTGTAAGCTACTGTGCGATATGCTGAGTTGATAATAAGTGGTTTGTTGTAGTGGTTTCGGATAATTTCAAGAAGTTCAAGAAGTGCTTTGTTTAGCACAATGACACGTGATAAGTCAGAACAGCGAAACTCGTGTGCTTTGAAATGAGGTGACAGCTGTTCATCAGGGTTGAGGGTGTAGTCGAAAACATAATAAGATTTAGTTTCCATAAATACCACCTTAATTCCGTTTCCAGATATTAACTTGATATACAGTACCACCATAGTTTTCATAGTTAGTTTGCAATAAACTCCACGACCCGCCTAAATAATTAGCAGGGTTGTCACTGCCTATTGTGTTTAAGTAACACCCTTTATAAAAACTCGGGCCTGTCTCACCTCGTGGCCCTTGTGGGCCAGTATTACCCTGTAAACCTCTCGGGCCAACTGGGCCTTGTACACCTTGTTCTCCTTTAGGGCCAGCCGGGCCAACCGGGCCTTGAATACCCTGTTCACCCTTAGGCCCTTCTGGGCCAGCCGGGCCAGTCTTACCCTGTAAACCTCTCGGGCCAACTGGGCCAACCGGGCCTTGAATGCCCTGTTCACCCTTAGGCCCTTCTGGGCCAGCCGGGCCAGTCTCACCCTGTAAACCTCTCGGGCCAACTGGGCCAACTTCGCCTTGTGGCCCAACGTCACCCCTAGGGCCGGGGTCACCTTTAGGGCCTTGGATGCCCTGTGGGCCATTTACACCCTGTGTACCTCTCGGGCCTTGTGGGCCAGCCGGACCAACTTCACCTTGCGGGCCTTGCGGGCCAGCTGGGCCTTGTACACCTTGAGGGCCTTGTGGGCCAGCCGGGCCGGGCAGACCAATGAAATCGCCATCTCTGATACCCTGTAACAAATCATTCAGAGCAGACTGTGCTTTAATTGCCGATTCATTAGCAATCTTAGCGGCGGCTTTTGCCGCTTCTGCTTCTGCATTGATTTCTGCTACTAGCTGAACCCAAGCAGGAGACGCAGGTTCAGGAGTTGTACCATCCTCAACACCAGAGTTCTCACTTACAACGTAAGGTATATCAGCTGTGGTAAGAGCTTTCATGCCGTCAGTGCCCTCAATTGTGATAACGCCACCAATTGTAGTAGCGGTAATCAAAGCTGGCACATTGACGTAATCACCTACAAACAGCTGTGCTGGCGGGTCTTGTTTATTTGCTGTGTGAAAGAAGGCTCTTACAGTGAGGTTTTGCCACACCTTAGAGCGAACAATGTGTAGACGGTAAATGTTAGCGTTCTTCTGATAGCCAAAGTAGATAGTGTTGTGCCATTCGGTGGGATAGATTCTAACCCCACCGTTGTCAGAAAGCAGTAGCTCAACGTCAATCATTGTTCTCACCTTCTTTCTTGTTCAGTGCAGACAGGAACGGCGCAACCAGTTTAACCATGTCAGGGTTAATCTGCCCAAGATTCTCAAGCACAGAAATAGCTTCCGTGACGATAATCAGAGTGCAGATAGTTGCGGCGGCAGGTAAATTGAAACCAATGTTCACATAGTCCATAGCATAATCAGCGAGATAGCCGAACGCAATGAACAAGATAAAACTGGCTTTCTTGTAAATTCCTTCCCTTGCCTTTGTGGAGTTCAACTCTTTGTTTTTGACGGCTTTCAACACTCCGGTTAAAACGTCAATCACCATAAAGGCAAGAGCGAGTTTTACTTCCACTGGAACGGAATAGACGGTACTCATAAGCTCACCCCCTTTCCGGTCTAGCTTCTATAATTATTATACCATAGGTAGTTGAAAAATGGAAGTAGGTATGATATAATTATTTTAGAGAGAAAAATGTTCCATGTGGAACAAATAGGAATGATTCCTAAAAAGGAGCTGAGACAATGGGTGACTTCTATGACGGTACAAAGTTACTGTCTTTGATGGACACGAACGGCAACAAGCCAGAAATTTATATGTGTACCACAAACCGTTCTGGCGGTAAGACTACTTGGTTCAACCGATATTGCGTCAAGCGCTTTATCAACTACAAAGAGAAGTTCATGTTACTGTATAGGTTCAACTATGAACTTGATGGATGCGCTGACAAATTCTTTAAGGATATCGGTGTTCTGTTCTATCAAGGACACGCAATGACCTCTCAGCGCAGGGCCGCTGGCATTTACCATGAACTGTTTCTTGACGGTGTTCCCTGTGGATATGCTGTAAGTATCAATGCGGCAGACCAGATTAAGAAGTATTCTCATTTTTTCTCAGATACCAGTCGGATGCTCATGGACGAGTTCCAGAGTGAGACAAACCATTACTGCGCAGATGAAGTAAAGAAGTTCCGGTCTATCCACACTTCTGTTGCTCGTGGTCAGGGCGCTCAATCTCGATATGTTCCTGTTTATATGCTGTCTAACCCTGTTACCCTGCTGAATCCTTACTATGTTGCAATGAATATCAGCTCGCGACTGAATGACAACGTAAACTTTCTGCGTGGCGTTGGCTGGGTACTCGAACAGGGTTATGTCGATTCCGCTTCTAAGGCTCAGGCTGAATCTGCTTTTAACAGTGCGTTCAGTGGCGATACATACGATGTGTATTTGACACAAGCTGTGTACCTTAACGACAGCTCTGCATTCATTGAACGTCCTACTGGCGCTTCTCGTTACTTGGGCACTATCCGCTATATGAACAAGGAATACGGCCTTAGAGAGTTTCCTGACACAGGCGTTATTTACTGTGATGATAAACCAGACTTGACTTACAAGTTCAAGCTGGCTGTTACAACAGACGACCATAGAGTTAACTATGTTATGCTCAATGCGTACAAGATGTTCACAGACCAGATGCGGTATTTCTTCGACCGTGGCGCTTTCAGATTTAAGAACCTGCAATGCAAGGAAGTTATCTTGAAAGCGCTGTCTTATTAGTGCTTATCCCTCTGAGACAGTACCACCGATACAGGCGGGTTTTGCAACGGCGATGAACCGTCCGCTATGTAGTTTCGTATCTGCAATGCGCTTTGGTGCACCTCAGAGACAGGATATAGAAAACCCCTCTTGCCGTTCCGTTAGGTTCGACTTGAGGGGTTTGTTTTATACGTTTACAACCAGAAAGCAATCAGCTAACTCAACACTAGTTCTATCATTTAAACAAACTAGCTCACCTGTGTCCAATTTAATTACTCTAATGTTGTCGTATTCATCCGGGGCACTTATCACCATGTACAGAACACTGTTAATCCAACAAACGTCAGTTGGTTTAAGAGTGCCCAATATTTCATAATGCTTTTCCTTTTCTTTCTGAACGATTTTCATATTACCACCTCAATGACAAAAGAGCCGCAAGAATCAACAGTGCATCACAAATGTAAACCGACTTATCAAGTTTATACTTGTATCTGCACACAGTGATATAAATAGAGTATGATGCCGCAATTGCAAACACAATAACTTCGCTCACTTTTTATTCTCCTTTTCTTTAGTGTACCATAGTGTAAACCCAGAGCCAGCAATTATTGCTGTGAACGTCTTATTGGTGTCAATATGGTACATGAAAACTTTAGACCTCAGCATATCATTGGACAGAGATGAAACTTTGATTGCACCATCGTTGATGCCCGGCAGATGCACATACTCTCTGTTCAGAGAATATGCAACATACATGAGTGAATTTTTAGACAGGCATTTTCTGTCATAGTTCTCACCGGGGATACGGATTAACAGGTGCTTCTTTTTGAGCTTTTCTTCTGCCGCTCCTTTTGCATCAGGGATAATCCCATTACCCATTATGAGTTCCCCCTTGCTGTAAGCACTCACCAGCGTTTACCGCTGTCACCTTGTGAAAGATAAACCAGTCCTTGGGTTCAGGCTGATAGTGCTTGATGTGGTACTTACAGCCGATATAATCACAACCACCAGTTCTCTGGTCATACGAGTGGTCACAGATTTTGTGCAAGTCTTTCATGTTACTCACCTCTTCAAAATAATAACGACCTTATCAAATGCGTATTGCGTAACCTTAGCCTGATTAGCCTGTATAGCCGAAAACACACTGACAATAGCTTTATCATATCGCTTCCACTTATCACGCTCACCAAACCTGAACGTAATAAACTCTTCATCACCATCATACTTGAGTTCTACTTCTGTGTGCTCGTCAATGTCACACCACGCATACCAAAGTTCCTCTAGTGTAATCATCTCACGCACTCCCTAACTTGGATTCTTACTTTGTCTTTACGAACCTCAAACGTGCTCACATGAAGGTTTCTGAACTGGTTCTTCATTGGGTCAAACCGCCCACGATACAGGAGCGTGAAGAAACTCCACAACTCGAACTCGGTTTTCCAGCCACAATTATGGCAGGACTGATAAAACTCTTCAATAGTCATTTAAAATGCACCTCACAATCCATAATGCAACCAGCGAAATCAAGTTTTTTAATCCAAAGGGTTGCTACCTGAGCACCCTTGTACGACTTGGAAATATCAGACCAGCTACAACCAGCTCGAATTAAACCAGAACTACTGTATAAATCAAAACGTGCATTTCCTGCAAAGAATAAAGTTGCATACAGGTCTTTAAGACTTGAAAATTTTCTTGCCATTATATCACCTCACATTGATAGCAAATATGCCCTCTATCGGAAAGTAGCAAAAATCATCAACTAATTTATCTCCGTGTGAAACAATTACATCTTTATAATAAGTAAACTCCGTAATAGTTCTAGTAGATTTAGAATAAACTGAAACAGTTGTATTATCCAACCAATTACCGCATAACATATAAAGTTCTTTAACGGTCATTATATCACCTCATTGTAAAATCAGTATCAACCAGCAATACACCGCCTTTGATTCTTCTAGGAAGTAGTTTACCGGGAACTGTTAAACCTGTCTTGAAATCTTTGAATGTGCGTGTTTTACTAAGAAATGCAATCTCTTCTGGCGTAAGTTTAGAATCGGATAGTGCTTGTTCCTCATTTCTTGGATTTATGCCGTTCTCAATGTCCTCTGCAACTTTATTGTCAAATGATTCTGCAAACAGGTCTTTGCACTTTTTTGGCATTCCTGCACATTTGATATTGTAGTAAGGGTTTTCTATCGGCTCTAAGTCCTCAGCTACAACATGCTCAATGTACGTCTTTTGCCGAACAAACCAGCCGATGTCCCAGCTAGATTCTAGCTTCCAACAGCAAAAATTCGATGGGTGCACTGTAATGCCTTTTAATTGCTCAGGCGGCAGGTCACAGTGTATACTGTCTGTGTCGGCGTAGATAAAACCGGGCTTGTCCTTTCCGTAATAATTTTGTTGAGCCGCTCGAATGGTAAAGTTGCGGGCATAACTAGTGATAGCTGAACCAACTGGAATGTATCCGGGTTTTTTGTCATTTTCGTCCACCTCGTAGAATCCAACAGAACCATCATCTTTTTCAAATGCAACTTTGAAGGAGCTGTTCATGCTAGATGCCATTTTTCCGTATAAGTTGTTTAGAAATAATTTTGCAAGTTGTCTCATAGCGCCTTTGCTTGTTTTTTTGATTGCGGCATACTTGTCAATGTACTCGTCAAACAGACCAATAGTTGAATCAAACTCACAGTAATCAAGTAGTTCATAATCAACTAGATTGTAGTGTTCACGCAGTAGAATGAAATCTGTCTGTGTTAATGTAAGCTCAACTCGTGTATCGTGTAAGTTACCGTCAATGTCATAGTATTCTGAACGTGGAATACCGTCTTTTCCAACAATATCTGAGCTTTCCAGTGCTTCTGTTCCTTTGTACATCCAAGAGCCTTTAATCTGTACAAAAGGCAACTTACCGGGTTTCAGATAGAATCTGGTCTTAATGCGGAAGAAATAGAACTTTCCGTATTCCCACAGCTTTTTAGGCTTTTCTGTCGGCTGAAACCAGAACGGGTCATATTTAATAGGACAATTATATGCGTCCCAGATATCACCTTCGTTTGCTTCAACATGAATGAACTTAGGCTTGCCAATAGGATAATCTGAGCCAGATTCAGAGTGCATTACAGAGGGATACAGACTGTTCACATCTGCTGTAACACCATTTCTATACTCCTTGCACTCTTTGCCTTTCACAAGATAACACCAGCCACCTTTGTATGACTTGTGAATCCATTCACCAGCTGTGCTAGAACCATAGACTTCTGGGTCAAGTGGTATCTTATATAGGTCTGGGAACAGTGTGCTGTAATCGTCTCCGACTGTGTGTCCCTTCTTGAACTCGTCCAAACAGCACGAACCAATTGTCAGTTTCTTGTGGCCCTCTGAGAACATAAATTCGAGTGCTTCTTTAATAACTAGAACGTCATTTGCAATGTACTTTAGTTCTTCTTGAGAGATAGGACAACCAGCGTATCTGTTCCCTTTATACTCCATGTCTAATTTCTGGTGTTTGGTCTTGAAACTGATGCCTATTTGTTTCAGGCTGAATGGCAGTAGTTTAAGACTGTCTTTAAGTTCAATGTAGTGTCCATTCACTTTGATAGTCATAGTGTACCATTGGCCCATATCTGAGATAACATATTTGAACGACCTGTCAGGCATTTCCCAGTTCTTTTTGAACTTTCCGCCTTTCTGGTCTGGCGTTGGGTCAAAGGCTTGCTTGAATTTGAGGTCATAGAGTAGATACGACAACCAGAAGTTTCCATCAAATTTGAGATTGTGGAAGTATACCACAATGTTCTCGTTCAGTGACACATAATAGTCATACAGCTCACCAATGGAATGGAAAACCATAACGTCCTCAGTCCAAAGTTCAACACTAGCGGCACTCCACACCTCAGTCGCTGTCTGTTGTCTCGTATTCTCTTCAACTGTTGTCTCAAAGTCAGCACTGAAAGTTCGCCACTTTTCGGAACGTGACATTAGATATCATTCCCCATAATCGTTATAGTCATATTGACCATCGTACACATCTTGCATATCACTCATTCTGTGCCTGATGTTACCGGGCTGTCTATCTGACGGCAACAAAATCAATAGTACATCTTGAATTGCGCTACCAGCCGCTTCTTTATAGCCAATAGATGCTATAATAGATGCTTCTTGCAACTTAGCATAGTTATCAGCTATTCTCTTGGCCGCTTCATGTACACCCTCTTTTTCTATAAGGTTTTTCAGGGCAGAACGCATTTCCAAAATGTTGTCCATGTTCTGCTTCACCATTTCAACCTTGCCATAGTTCCTATCACCTCTATAACTGGGTGAATCCCAGTCAGGGTGCGCAATATGCCACCAGCTATCATCAATAGTGTTCTCAGGTGTTGATAACACATCATGCAAGAAACTCTCAAATTGCTGATAAGCATTCAAATCAACAAAAGTCTGTTCAACTGTGGTTGCAACGTTGTCAACCATCATATCAACTTCTTTTGCTGGCTCTCTATAAATAGGGCTTGTTGCGTATCTCGCATAACGTTCAGCCGCCTTCTCGCCAGAAATAGGCTCACCACTAGCGTTTACAGCATAAACATAATCTTGTAATTTTTTAGGGTCACTAGCAATCTGTCGCATTTTTTGCACATCACGCAACCGATAACTGCCTAAGCTAATAAGTCGTTGCAACTGAGGGACAACCTCAGCGTTACCGCCCTCTGCCCGAACTTCCTGAATATACTGATTCACCTTGAGCAACAACTCCTGTTTGGCATTTGCCAGCTCTCTAGCGTGCATAGCGGCTACTTGTTGGCGATGATTCATAATTTGTTCATCTCCTTTATAAAAGAATCCCGGCCAGTGAATTGGCCACCAGCCGGGAAACTGTAAGCGATTTTATTTAAGAAGAACTTCGCCTTTCTTCTTAATTAGTTGTTTACCTGTGTAATTAACCAACAACCACACAGTCGATGTAGTCACGACCACTCTTGGAAGTGCCAGTAGTGACCTTAATCTTGTGGAACTCTTCGCCAAACTGGCCAAAGGTTGCCACAGCGCTCTCAAAGGAGCGGCAGAACGTTGCAGAGTTAGTGCAGTAGGAAACGCCGTCAACGGCAGACAGGGCCAGCAGGGGCATTTCCTTGCCATCCTTGTCAGGCTCAGTGTACAGCACCCACTTGTCCAGCTCAATGGTCTGGCCCTTGATATCGGTCAGCTTTTTGCGCTCGGGGGACTGCACGAGCTTGTACAGGTCGAAAGCGGATGCAACGTTAGCGGACTTGGTAATGATATTCATAGTGATACTCCTTACTTGTTATGTGTTTGTTAGGTGGATAAACTTACTGTGCGTTCTCGTCAGACTTCTTCTGACGCTTGCCGAACTGGGCCGCTTCCTCAGGGGTGATATCGGTTTCCTCAATAACATCGGCGTTGTCGAACCACTGTGCGGCAGTCATGCCATAGGTCTTGACCTTGCAAGACAGACTGGTAACTGCAACAGGGTTGAACTCGTCATTTTCCCAGACCTTCTGAACAGCCTTGAGTGCGGCAGAGTTTTCAGCAAATGCACCCTCAAGAGTGGCAGTCATATCAACCACCTCAAAGGTGTTAAGGTTGACGGCCTTGATGGTGGCAGTGGTGACGATGGAACGGCGGGTGATAGAATACTTACGCATGATGAATACTCCTTTGTTTTGTGTTGTGTTGAAGCGTCTAAATTAGGAGATGGAAGTTGTCCCCCACACTTATTGTACCATATCTGGGTACAAATTAACATGGACTTTTGTTGCGTTCGGGATAGAGATTTTATACGTACGAGTTATGGTACTTTTCGATAAGATTGTCAAAAATTTAACAATCGGGTATCCTCAACTAAGGCGGTACTTTTAACAGTTTCAACATAGTTTTCAACACTCCTTTCTCGCGGTAATTTCCACGTTAGTACCCTGCACCATAGTACAGGATACCGGCCTAGAAATTACAGGTCAAACAGTAATTCGGCTTTTCGATAGGTGAAGTGTTCCAACGGGTAATTAGAACCGGACTTGACCAGCCAGATAGGCAAACCCTCTTCCAAAAGGTAGTTCATAGCGTCTGTGGGCGATTTGAACCTATTCTCAATGTCCGGGTAGAACGCCACATCAGGCTCAGCAAATACCCGGGTATCCATGGTATAGTAGGTATTCTTCAACTGTTCAGCAGAATACTGTGTCAGCAGGTACTTGTATACCCGGTGTACCAGCTGTGAACCATTAAGGCGTGCACTCATTTTGCAGAATCCCCCTTTGCATCCATGTACCCGGACATGTACTGTAATACTTCATCTAAGTCCTTTACCGTATTTGTCGGAACATCAGCCTTGACCATAGTACGGGCCAGCGACAGTGCATTGTACAGCTGAACCAGTTCAGCGGGTTTGTAGTTCTTGAGATACAGTCTAATCATATCACAGCCATCCTTTCAAAGTTGCATACAGGTACAGCCCAAAGCATACACCAACAGCCGCTAAAATAGGTGCGATACACTGGAAATGATACAGAGACATTTTTCATGCCCTCACTTTCTCGTGGTAGTTCCCACGTTAGTACCCTGTACAGCGGTACAGGATACCGGCCTAGGAATTACAGGCGCTTTACTCTAATAAAGAACACATTGGGCCTAGTACTTGCCATACGGTTTGCGGCGGCCCATGCACGGTTAATGGACGTGTATTGGCGTTCACAACTGAAAACACAGTAGTCATTTTCGGCAGACGGTACACAAGTCATAAATTCTTCTGTAAAGAACTCGATACGATACCAATTTTTCATAGTACACCTCTTCAATGTATTCTGGCTTGTCATCAGCGTACAAGTATCCATCTTGTGCGGACACCGGATGCCCGGTGTTTCGACTTAGTAGTCTAACTTAGTGCCGTTGTTCTCATACCACTGTTCAGTATCAGCGATATAATAAAGCAAATGCGTAATATTAACAGTTGTAACACCATCAGAATAAAGTTTTTTCAAATCGTGATACCAATTCTTCCCTAAAAACTCAGTGGTGAACCGATTGACATGCCTAGCAGTTGTTGCAGAACAGTCAACACGATAAAGAACTTCTAACTCAACGTTTGCATACCTGTCAAAGGTTAAGCGAATAATCGGCGTGCGGTACGAAACAAGAGTTATTGCAGAAATACTGCCGTCTACAACGCCCCCGTCAAATGAAGTGTATTCAATATTAACATGACACTGTGCATACGGCATGGAGCGCAGACTATAAGATTCAATTTTCATAAAGTACACCTCTTCAATGTTACTTGTGTTCGTGGATATCCCCACGTTAGAACCCTCAACATGGTTGAGAGTTCCGGCCTGTGGATATCAAGCAAGGTCAACAATGATGGATTCTCTCCAACAATTGCATTCTGTATCCCATCCCTTATTAACTATGCGCCATTTGTGACCGTTGCGCAAATTATAAGACCCAATGATATAACCATTTTGACCCCAAACATACATATTGTAGTCATCAAACGACACACTGCCAACATCAATCAACTGGCAAATCAAATCCATCCGGTTGAACACGGTAACGGTGATAGACTGATTATACTTTTTCATAGTATTACACCTCATTTACAAATAACAATTGAATCAATCGTTGTGCTTCCAGACTGAACATGAAATTCAACGACAGTATAATGTCCATAAAAAGCGTGCAAGGCTTTAGCACTTGACTTAAAAGTATCATTGCCGACAGTTACCATAAGAAAATCGGCAAAATGAAAACCGGGATAGTTGAATAATTCTCTCAACATCATAATATTACACCTCTTCAATGATAATATAGTGGATTTTCCAACGTTACACGGCGCATTCACAACCAATTTACCGGCTTGCTATTGTACCGTGTTGCCTAGAATCTCTTGTGATTCAATTTTGTGGTTTCTTTCCACCTATATTGTATCACATTTCTTGTTGTTTGTCAAGGGTTTTCTTTGAACCTCTGTTTTGGACTTCTCTATGCCATTCCATCTGGTTCTCTGTTGTTCCCTCTTTCATTGTCTATATTATACCACTGTTGCGGTACAATGTCAACAAGTAATTTTTGCCAGTGTTGTTCTATTGAGTTGTGACAACACTGTATAGTTGTACAACGCACTGTAGTGGCCCATGGGGGAGTACAAAACTTTTTTCTCTTTATCCGTAACTCAC
>OIXA01002516.1_pt1 | contig 20862 bp, 17 predicted proteins | sample 1587721 | NCBI WGS metagenome assembly OIXA01 (sample SAMEA3888900, study PRJEB22519) | human gut metagenome | biome: human gut; feature: human-associated habitat; material: faeces | place: Denmark | collected 2013 | reverse complement strand
AATAGTAACACATTTATTAGTTTGTAAATGTGTCTACCTATATCAGGATAAGACAGTAAATAAGTTATCCTGCTGGAGTGAATGAAGTGATATAGGCTTATCTGATGTCCGCCCCCCACATTAGTTTATTGCGAAGGGTATCAAAGAAAATATGGTTGAACCGTTTCACTACCTTTATGCTATAGTCGGCACGTGAGATGTGCAACTGGGTCGTTTCTTTGCAGGACTCGCTACGGCCGTCGATGGCAACCAAGAAGTTGTGGCTGCGGCTTTCCACATCAAGTGTAATTTCCCAGTCGTCACAAATGACGATGGGACGGACGTTGAGGCTGTGTGGAGCCACCGGGGTGATGGCAATGGTTTTACTGTGGGGCACAATGACCGGACCGCCGACGCTGAGTGAGTAGGCGGTGGAACCGGTAGGTGTGGAGATAACTAGGCCGTCAGCTTGATAAGTGGTCAACGGAGCGCCATTGATGGCGGCGTGGATACTGATCATGGACGAACTGTCCCGCTTCAATACGGCTATCTCATTGAGGGCGTAAGGGGATTGCATCAAGCGTTCATCGTCGCACCTCAGTTGCAGTACACTACGCTCTTCCACCTTATAGTGGTTGTTGTAGATTTCATCGAAGGTCTCTTCCATCTCTTCCGGTGAGATGTCGGCAAGGAAACCCAGCCGGCCGGTATTGATGCCCAATATGGGGATATTCTTCTTTCCTACACGGCTGGCTGCTTTCAGGAAAGTGCCGTCGCCACCGATGCTGATAACCATGTCGGCACAGAAATCATCTCCGTCAAACAATTCGGCGTCAGGTATGTTTAAATGTAAATCGGTAGTCAGGAAGTGATGGAATTCCCGGCAGATGCAGAGCTGTGCATTATGCTGTCCGAGCAACCGGAAGAGGTTTTCTGCATGCGAGGATTTCTTTGCTTGGTAGGTATTTCCGAATATGGCAAATTTCATAATCAATTCTGTTGGATTGAAGTGCAAAGATGCTATTTTTTTCTCAGAATGCTGCCAATATATAACTATTATTTGTACTTTTGTCCCAAACTATAAACCGAATTATGACTAGATTAAGCGTTAATATAAATAAGGTGGCAACGCTGCGCAATGCCCGTGGAGGTGATGTCCCGAATGTTGTGAAGGTAGCGCTGGATTGTGAAGACTTTGGTGCTGATGGCATTACGGTGCATCCCCGTCCTGATAAGAGGCATATCCGCCGTAAGGATGTATATGATTTGCGGCCGTTGCTGCGGACAGAGTTCAATATCGAGGGTTATCCTGCACCCGAATTTATGGATTTGGTCTTGAAGGTGAAACCGCATCAGGTAACTTTGGTGCCCGACAGCCCTACACAGCTGACTTCAAACGCAGGCTGGGATACCAAGACCCATTTTGACTTCTTGAACGAAGTGTTGGATGAGTTCAACAATGCCGGTATCCGTACTTCCGTATTTGTTTCCACCGATGCCGAAATGATAGAATATGCTGCCAAAGCCGGTGCCGACCGCGTGGAGCTATATACGGAACCTTATGCTACGGCTTATCCCAAAGGACGGGAAGCGGCTGTAGCTCCTTTTGTCGAGGCTGCCAAGGTGGCCCGCAGCTTAGGTCTGGGGCTGAATGCCGGACATGATCTGAGTCTGGTGAATCTGAATTATTTTTATCAAAACATTCCGTGGCTGGACGAGGTATCCATCGGGCATGCGCTGATTAGTGACGCGTTGTATCTGGGATTGGAGCGTACGGTCAAGGAATATAAAAACTGTCTTCGCTGATGAATGTAATGTTGTTATTGGCCCAAGTGGCTCCGGCACTGACTGACTCTATTGCAGGTGCCAATCCGGTACTGACACAAGTAAACGCTTCCGACGAAATGAATTTATGGAGCATGGCCATCAAAGGTGGCTGGATTATGATTGTCTTGGGTTTGATGTCCGTACTTTGTTTCTACATCTTGTTTGAACGTAATTATGTTATCCGGAAGGCGGGGAAAGAAGACCCTCAGTTCATGGATAAAATAAAGGATTATATTTTGGGTGGGGAATTGAAAGCTGCCATTGCTTATTGTCGCAGTGTGGATACTCCCTCGGCCCGTATGATTGAAAAGGGTATCAGCCGTTTGGGACGCCCGGTGAACGATGTGCAGGCTGCCATCGAGAATGTGGGTAATATTGAGGTTGCCAAACTGGAGAAGGGAATGACGATTATGGCCACGATTTCCGGTGGCGCTCCTATGCTAGGCTTCCTTGGCACGGTGACGGGTATGGTACGTGCATTTTGGCAAATGGCAAATGCCGGAAATAATATTGATATAACGTTGCTTTCCGGTGGTATTTATGAGGCGATGATTACTACGGTGGGCGGTTTGATAGTCGGTATCATAGCTATGTTTGCCTACAATTACCTGGTGACATTGATAGATGGCGTGGTCAACAAGATGGAAGCCAAGACAATGGCATTCATGGATTTGTTGAACGAACCGGCGAAATGATTAATTAAAGAATTAAGAATTAAAACTTAAAGGCGTGTTAAAACGTAGAGCTAAAATATCACCCAATTTCAGTATGGCGTCCATGACGGACCTGATTTTCCTGCTGCTGATTTTCTTTATGATAACATCTACCATGGTATCGCCCAATGCTATCAAGGTACTGCTGCCGCAGGGAAAGCAACAGACTTCTGCGAAGCCTTTGACAAGAGTCATCATAGATAAGAATCTGAATTATTATGCTGCTTTTGGCAATGACAAGGAACTGTCTCTGACGCTTGAAGAATTGACTCCTTTCCTACAATCGTGTGCGGAGAGGGAGCCTGAAATGTATATAGCTTTGTATGCTGACGAAACAGTGCCTTACCGGGAAATCGTGAAGGTGCTGAACATTGCAAACGAGAATAAATTCAAGATGGTGCTGGCTACACGACCACCGGAAAACTAAATCGTACATTGTACATGGCTAAATTGTAAATGCAATGGTGAATCGGAAGAAGAAAGGAAAATATATAGGTATGGCAGGTGCACTTGTGGTGCATGTTGCCATTATTGCCCTTCTGATACTGGTAGGATTCACACCGCCAGAACCCTCGGAAGAAGGCGGTATACCCGTTATGCTGGGAGAGGTGCCCGATGCACTGGGCGCTGCCGACCCTTCTTTAGTAAAGGTGGATGTCATGCCGGAGGAAACCGCTCCTCAGGTGCAGGAAACGGTGGAGCAGGACATCATTACGCAGGAAACTGAAGAAACCGTTGCCATAAAGCCCAAAGCCGAACCCAAGAAAAAGGAGGAGGTGAAGAAACCGGAAAAGACGGAAGCCGAAAAAGCGGAAGAGGCCCGCAAACTGGCAGCGGCAAAAGCCGAACGGGAACGTAAGGAAGCCGAGGAAGCTGCCCGTAAACGGGTAGCTGGCGCTTTTGGCAAAGGTGCCCAAATGGGTAGTAAAGGCGATACGGAAGGCGAAGGTATTCAAGGAAGTCCTACGGGAAATGCTCCGTCCGGAGCCACTTCGGGTACGGGAGGCTACGGCTCGTTTAATTTGGGCGGACGTTCTCTTGGTGAGGGCGGATTGCCGCGGCCGGTATATAATGTGCAGGATGAAGGTAGGGTTGTGGTGACCATCACAGTGAACCCTGCCGGACATGTGATAGCAACCAGCATCAACCGCCAGACCAATACCGTCAATCCCGCATTGCGGAAAGCGGCAGAGGATGCTGCCAAGAAAGCCCGTTTCAATGCGGTAAGCGGCTTGAACAATCAGACGGGAACAATAACGTATTATTTTAATCTAAAATAAGAGGAGGAACAATTATGGGTACAGTTTATGTTTTTTTTGCCGACGGATTTGAAGAAATAGAAGCTTTTACTTCTGTGGATGTGATGAGACGCGCCGGACTGAACGTAGAAATGGTGACGGTAACCCCTGATGAAATAGTGACGGGAGCACACGATGTTCCGGTCTTGTGCGATAAGAATGTAGTGAACTGCGACTTCTTTGATGCAGAGCTTGTATTATTGCCTGGCGGTATGCCGGGTGCGTCCACTTTGGAGAAGTGTGGAGAACTGCGTAATCTGGTACTGCGTTTTGCCCAAGAGCAGAAACCGATTGCTGCTATTTGTGCGGCTCCTATGGTATTGGGTAAGCTGGGATTGCTGAAAGGCAAGAAGGCTACTTGCTATCCCGGCTTTGAACAGTATTTGGAAGGTGCCGAATGTACGGGTGCTCCGGTAGAAAGAGACGGCAATATCATCACTGGTAAAGGACCGGGCGCTGCCATGGAGTTTGCATTGGCCGTAGTGGAGCTGTTGCAAGGCAAAGAGAAGGTGCAGGAACTGAAAGAAGCTATGTGCGTAACGGATTTATGATTTTAAATCATAAATCATAAATCATAAATCATAAATGGTTCAGTATGCTCTGATTGTTGCCGGTGGCAAGGGCTTGCGCATGGGGACCGAACTCCCCAAACAGTTTCTCCCGATAGGGGGGAAACCTGTTTTGATGCGCACTCTGGAGGCGTTTTATGACTACAATGCTGAGATACGGATAATATTGGTGCTTCCCCACAGCCAGCAGGATTACTGGAGGCAGCTGTGCAGGGAGTACTGTTTTTCATTGCCGCATGCCATTGCAGATGGGGGGGAGACGCGGTTCCACTCCGTAAAGAATGGTTTGGCTTTGGTCAAGACACCTGCTTTGGTCGGTGTGCACGATGGGGTGCGTCCGTTCGTGGCCCGGGAAGTGATTGCACGCTGTTATGACTTGGCGGCCGAGAAAAAGGCCGTAATTCCGGTAATCGGTGTGGTGGAGACCGTTCGCCGTATGGAAGGGGAAGGCAGTGTGACTGTCGGCAGGGATGATTATAGATTGGTGCAGACTCCCCAGGTTTTTGATGCGAAACTGCTGAAAGCGGCATACGAGCAGCCCTATACACCCCATTTTACCGATGATGCTTCTGTGGTGGAGGCATTGGGCGTATCTGTCTTTTTGACGCCGGGAAATCGGGAAAACATTAAAATAACCACTCCTTTTGATTTAAAAATAGCCACAGCTCTGATAGGTTCATGTTCGATTTAGCCACGCGTGACATAAAATATTTGTCGGGCGTCGGGCCGCAGCGTGCTTCGGTGCTCAATAAGGAATTGGGCATTTACTCCTTGCACGATTTGCTATATTACTTTCCATATAAATATGTAGACCGCAGTCGGATTTATTATATTCAGGAGATCGATGGGACGATGCCCTATATTCAGCTGAAAGGTGAAATACTAAGTTTTGAGACGGCTGGAGAAGGGCGCCAGCGCAGGCTGATAGCTCATTTCTCGGACGGTACGGGGGTAGTGGACCTGGTTTGGTTCCAGGGCATCAAATATTTGGTGGGGAAGTATAAAGTGCATCAGGAATATATTGTGTTCGGAAAACCGACCTTCTTCAATGGCAGAATAAACATGGCTCATCCGGATATAGACTCTGCTTCGGATTTGAAATTGTCGTCCATGGGGTTACAACCTTATTATAATACGACTGAAAAGATGAAACGGAGTTCTCTCAATTCACATGCCATCGAGAAGATGATGAATACGGTGGTGCAGCAGTTGCGTGAGCCGTTGCCCGAGACCCTTTCTCCCGCTATACTTGCCGAGCATCATCTGATGCCGTTGACGGAAGCTTTGGTCAATATACACTTTCCCGCTAATCCGGATTTATTGCGTAAGGCACAGTATCGCCTGAAGTTTGAGGAGCTCTTTTACGTACAGTTGAACATCCTGAGGTATGCAAAAGACCGTCAGCGGAAATATCGCGGTTATATTTTTGAAAGGGTGGGCGAAGTGTTCAATACCTTCTACTCCCGTAATCTTCCTTTTGAACTGACCAATGCACAGAAGCGGGTATTGAAGGAAATCCGTAAGGATGTAGGCTCAGGAAAGCAGATGAACCGCTTGCTGCAAGGGGATGTGGGAAGTGGAAAGACGCTTGTCGCACTGATGAGTATGTTGATGGCGCTCGATAATGGTTTTCAAGCATGCATGATGGCACCTACCGAGATTTTGGCAAACCAGCACTATGAAACCATCCGTGAGCTGCTGTATGGAATGGAGGTACGTGTGGAACTGTTGACCGGTTCTGTTAAGGGCAAGCGGCGCGAAGCTATCCTTGCCGGTTTGTTGACAGGAGACATACATATATTAATAGGTACTCATGCCGTTATTGAAGATACGGTGAATTTTGCTTCGCTCGGTTTGGTTGTGATTGACGAGCAGCATCGTTTCGGTGTGGCCCAACGGGCACGGTTGTGGACAAAGAATGTACAACCTCCCCATGTATTGGTGATGACGGCAACCCCGATTCCCCGTACATTGGCAATGACGCTTTATGGCGATTTGGATGTGTCTGTCATCGATGAATTGCCTCCCGGACGTAAACCGATTGTCACTCTTCATCAGTTTGATAGCCGTCGGATAAGCTTGTATCAGTCCATGCACAAGCAGATTGCCGAAGGCCGGCAGGTCTATATTGTCTACCCGCTGATTAAGGAAAGCGAAAAGATTGACTTAAAGAACCTTGAAGAAGGGTATCTGCATGTTTGTGAAGAGTTTCCCGAGTGTAGGGTTTGCAAGGTACATGGAAAGATGAAACCTGCTGAAAAGGATGCTCAGATGCAATTGTTCGTATCCGGCGAGGCACAGATAATGGTGGCTACCACCGTGATTGAGGTAGGTGTAAATGTGCCCAATGCTTCGGTGATGGTGATTGAGAACGCCGAGCGTTTCGGGCTGTCCCAGCTTCATCAGCTTCGGGGACGTGTAGGACGTGGAGCTGACCAGTCCTATTGTATTCTGGTTACCGGCTACAAGTTGGCGGAGGATACAAGGAAGCGTTTGGAGATAATGGTGCGGACTAATGACGGCTTTGAAATAGCGGAAGCAGACTTGAAACTACGTGGTCCTGGAGATTTGGAAGGGACACAGCAGAGCGGCATTGCTTTCGATCTGAAGATTGCCGATATAGCCCGTGACGGACAACTGCTGCAATATGTCCGTGAAGTAGCGCAAACGGTGGTGGATGCAGATCCACATGGCATGTTGCCTGAGAACGAGGTCTTGTGGCGACAACTGAAAGCGTTGAGAAAAACGAACGTTAATTGGGCTGCCATTAGCTGAAAAAACGGTTAAACATGCACTTTTATTGCATTTTATGTTGTAAAACATGTTTGCTTGTAAATCTCCTATCTATAGGGGATTAAGACATCTTTGCGAGCTTTACAGTTTCCTCCTCTTCGAAAAAATAGTTAATGACTGATGTCGTTTTTCAGAGAGAAATGTTACCTTTGGGAGAATTTTTGAAAATCAATCTGGATATTCGCGTAGAACAAGTGGTGTTTGATTTGCCGAGATGCTTGCAACGGATATCAAAATGAATGACGAAACGGATGAATTTTAATTGGATAAAAACTGCTTTATTGGCTGCGACGGCAATGGTTAGCTTGAATTCTTTCTCGCAAGACCTGATTGCCCGCCAGGCCCCCATCGACAGAAAACTTAAGAGTGTTGATTCACTGGCTTTGCAAAAACAGATACGTGCAGAACAATCATTGTATCCGGGTTTGGATTTGTATCCCAACTGGAACAACGAATTCGTACAAGCCTATGGCAATGCGATTGTGCCTGAGAGCTATACATTTGATTTGACCGGTTTCTGTATGCCTACTCCCAATACCCGTATCACGGATGTATTCGGTTACCGTCCCCGGAGAAGAAGAGCTCATTATGGTTTGGATATCAAGGTGTATGTAGGCGATACAATCCGTGCGGCTTTTGATGGAAAAGTGCGCGTTGTCAAGAATCAAGGTCGTCGTGGATACGGCAAATACGTCGTTATTCGTCACGACAATGGCTTGGAAACCGTTTACGGACACTTGTCTAAACAATTGGTTGATACAAACCAGTTGGTAAAAGCCGGCGAGCCAATTGCATTGGGAGGAAATACCGGACGTTCTACCGGTTCACACCTTCACTTTGAAACCCGTTTCTTGGGTATTCCCATCAATCCTGCGCTTATGTTTGATTTTGAAAAGCAGGATATCGTAGCTGATTCCTATACTTTCCATAAGACAAAAGGCTCTTCCGGTACGGCGCGTAGCATGGCATCGGGTGAAGGTCTGTTCTATAAGGTAAAGAAGGGAGACACATTGGGACGGATTGCAGCACGTCAGGGAACCTCCATCGACAAGCTTTGCAAACTGAACAGAATTACGCGTAAAACAATCCTGAGACCGGGACAAGTATTGCGCTGCTCATAAAAACGTAAACAATCTCTATAGAAGAGGGTACTTTAATAGATTTTAGAGTGCCCTCTTTTTCTTTTTCTTTAATTATTCCTATCTTTGCAGCGCACTGTGAAAAAAGGAAATGAAAGATACCAAGCAACAATTTGAACATGTCATTGCGGTTTGCCGTGACTTGTTCTCTAAGAAACTTCATGATTACGGTCCGGCGTGGCGCATTCTTCGTCCGTCTTCCGTAACAGATCAGATATTCATCAAAGCCAACCGTATCAGAAGTATTGAAACGAAAGGGGTGACTTTGGTAGACGAAGGCATCCGTTCTGAATTCATAGCTATTGTCAACTATGGAATTGTAGGATTGATACAGTTGGAGCTTGGTTATGCCGAAGCTGCCGATATGACCAATGAAGAGGCGTTGGTGCTGTATGATAAATATGCCAAAACCTCTTTGGAGTTGATGCTTGCCAAAAATCATGATTATGATGAGGCTTGGCGTAGTATGCGTATCAGTTCGTATACGGATTTGATATTGATGAAGATTTATCGGACAAAGCAGATTGAAAGCTTGTCCGGAGCGACTTTGGTTTCGGAAGGTATTGATGCCAACTATATGGATATGATTAACTATTCTGTATTCGGCTTAATTAAGATTGAATTTGGAGATTGACAAGAAACATATTGTCGGGAAAGTTTGGGTGAACCTCTGCCGTTTTCTGCTGGGGGCTTTGTTCATATTTTCCGGATTTGTGAAAGCTGTTGATCCGTTGGGTTTCTTCTATAAAATTCAAGATTACCTGACGGCTTTCGACATGATTTCCTGGTTTCCTTCTTATGCGCCCTTGCTGGTAGGGATAGCGTTGTCTGCCATAGAGTTCAGTGTAGGTGTTTTCTTGTTTTTGGGTATACGCCGGAAGGTGGCATCTGCATTGGCGTTGTTGCTGATGGTTGTAATGACTCCGCTAACACTTTATCTGGCTTTGGCGAATCCGGTATCCGACTGCGGATGCTTCGGTGATGCGTGGATATTGACCAATTGGCAGACTTTCGGCAAGAATGTAGTGTTGTTGGTGGCGGCAGTATCTGTATTCAAGTGGCAGGATTTACTGGTGCGTTTCATTACTCCGAAGATGGAGTGGATGATTTCCATGTATACGTTTCTATTTGTGTTTGCGTTGTCCTTCTATTGCCTGGAGAATTTGCCGATACTTGATTTCCGACCTTACAGAATTGGAGCGAATATCAAGGCGGGCATGGAAATTCCGGAAGGTACTAAACCAAGCGTGTTTGAAAGCCGGTTCATTTTGGAAAAAGGAGGAAAGCGTCAGGAATTTACATTGGACAACTATCCGGACAGTACATGGACGTTTGTAGAATCGCGTACGATACTGAAGGAAAAAGGTTATGAACCTCCCATTCACGATTTTTCCATGATGAGCCTGGATACATGGGAAGATATAACGGACAGCGTACTGTCGGATAAAGGATATACGTTTCTGCTGGTTGCCCATCGGATAGAAGGAGCGGACGACAGTAACATCGACCTTATCAATGAAATATACGATTACAGTGTGGAGCATGGTTATGGCTTTTATGCCTTGACTTCATCTCCGGAAGACGAGATAGAGTTGTGGCGTGACAAGACCGGAGCGGAATATCCTTTCTGCCAGACAGATGATATTACGCTGAAGACCATTATCCGTTCAAATCCCGGTTTGTTGTTGATAAAGGACGGAACGATTTTGAACAAATGGAGTGACAACCGGCTGCCTGATGAATATGTGCTGACCGATAGCCTGGACAAGTTGGAATTGGGCAAGCAGAAGCAGGAAAGTGACTTACAAACAATAGGCTATGTGTTGCTGTGGTTCATCCTTCCTCTGATGATGGTGCTTTGTGTCGATATTTTAGTCGTAAGGCGCCGGGAGAAACAACGCCTCAGACAACAATAGTATCAAATAGTAAATACATTAACCCTTTTAATAATAAAACAAAATGAGAAAAAACATTGTTGCAGGAAACTGGAAAATGAACAAAACCCTCCAAGAGGGTATTGCTCTTGCAAAAGAACTGAATGAAACATTGGCTAACGAAAAGCCTAACTGTGATGTAATCATCTGTACTCCGTTTATCCACCTGGCATCTGTTACTCCTTTGGTAGATGCTGCCAAGATTGGTGTAGGTGCAGAAAACTGTGCAGACAAGGAGTCAGGCGCATATACCGGCGAAGTATCAGCTGCTATGGTTGCTTCTACTGGTGCAAAATATGTCATTCTGGGCCACTCTGAACGTCGTGCTTACTATGGTGAAACAGTTGCTATTCTGGAAGAAAAAGTAAAATTGGCTTTGGCTAACGGTCTGACTCCGATTTTCTGTATCGGTGAGGTACTGGAAGAACGCGAAGCAAACAAGCAGAATGAAGTGGTAGCCGCTCAGCTGGCTTCTGTATTCTCTTTGTCTGCCGAAGATTTCTCTAAGATTATTTTGGCTTACGAGCCGGTTTGGGCTATCGGTACCGGTAAGACTGCTACTGCAGAACAAGCACAGGAAATCCACGCTTTCATCCGTTCCTTGATTGCTGAAAAGTATGGTAAGGAAATTGCTGACAACTGCTCTATCCTTTATGGTGGCAGCTGTAAGCCTTCTAATGCAAAGGAACTGTTTGCCAACCCGGATGTTGACGGCGGTCTGATTGGTGGTGCTGCTTTGAAGGTTTCTGACTTCAAGGGTATCATCGATGCCTTTAATTAAATAGTTGAAAGCTGAAAGTTGAAAATGGATTGCATGTCGTATCTGCATAACTGTTTTCCATTTTCAGCTTTCCATTTTCCGTTATATAAAGATATTGACTCATGAAAAAGCTTGGTTTACTTTTAGTTGCATGTTTCGCTTTTGCAACGATTTCTGTAGCGCAGAATAATATTGTGAAAAGCCTGGAACGTAATGTGCCGGGACAAGGCAAGGTGACTATCCATCAAGATGCACGCATTGCGGCATTGATAGGTTCGGAGTATGTTCCTGCCGGTTCGGATGAGCAGAAAGTGATTAAAAGTTCGGGTTACCGCATACAAGTTTATGCAGGGAATAATACCCGTCAGGCCAAGAACGAAGCTTATGCGGTAGCTACCCGCATCAAGGAACATTTTCCCGAACTTACAGTTTATACCTCTTTCAATCCCCCCCGTTGGCTGTGCCGTGCAGGAGATTTCCGCAGTATCGAAGAAGCGGATGCCATGATGCGTCAGTTGCGGGCTACTGGTGTATTCAAGGAAGTTTCTATCGTGAAAGAGCAGATAAACATCCCCTTATAAAGAATTATCATGTTAGGAAAAGAAGAAATTGTATCTCCTTCATTAGATGAATTGAAGGAACATTATCACCGCATCCTTACTCTGTTGGGTGAAGATGCCGGACGTGAAGGTTTGCAGAAGACACCTGAACGGGTGGCGAAGGCCATGTTGTCGTTGACGAAAGGGTATCATATGGACCCGCACGAGGTACTCCGTTCAGCCAAGTTTCAAGAAGAATACAGTCAGATGGTGATTGTGAAAGACATTGATTTCTTCTCGCTTTGCGAACATCACATGCTTCCCTTCTACGGAAAGGCACATGTGGCATATATTCCTAACGGCTACATTACCGGACTGAGCAAGATAGCCCGCGTAGTGGATATTTTCTCTCACCGCCTGCAAGTGCAGGAACGTATGACTCTCCAAATAAAAGAGTGTATTCAGGAGACGCTGAATCCGCTGGGGGTTATGGTTGTTGTGGAAGCCAAACACATGTGCATGCAGATGCGCGGAGTAGAGAAACAGAACTCCATTACCACTACATCCGATTTTACCGGAGCATTCAACCAAGCGAAGACCCGCGAGGAATTTATGAATTTAATCAGGCATAATTCTTGACGGAGAACTCCCCGAATTGAATTTAAAAATTCAGGATGACTCTGTCTCCCAGCCGCTTTGCCATGATGCTTTTTACTTTGTTCAATTCGTTGTAGCGCTCCATGATGCTGTTACACTGGGTTTCATCATTGGCTATGGCAGGGTTCTGTAACGCAAATAGGGTATGCTTCAATTCTTCGCAGACGATGGCATATTTGAAGTTTATCATTAACCGTGGAATTAGCTCATAGAGGCGTTCTTCGTCCGTCACCATTTGTTCTATCTGTGATTTCCTTAACTGATAGCGGTTGCTGATAAGCTCCACACTCAGCTTGCTGATGACGGGGTCGGGATGCGCCACAAAATACCGTTCGGCGGTAAAACCCTCATTGTGGATACGTTCGGCAGCCTCTGTCAGGATTTGCCGGTGAAGCGGATTGTGGAAGGCAAGTTCGTCTTCTTTTAAATCATTGACTATATATTCAGTTACAGTGATAGGGGTTTCCTGCCCCTCTTCATTGGTGACATTGCACATCACCCGCTCACCATAGAGCACTACCATCTTCAGAATAAGTCGTTCGTATTTATAGAACTCCTGGCCCTCCTTGCCCTCCTGCGGGATGAAGGATACATATTCTTCCTCGGGTGGAAAAGGTGGAGGTGTTTCGGAAGGGAGACCGGCAGGCAGTGATTGGGACGGATAGCCAGCTTGTTGTGCGTCGGGGCTGGTAGCTGCAGTATGACTGCCATTGACCTCCGCTTCTGCATTGGCTCTTGCGGCATTGGCCGACCGACGCTCACGTTCTGCTCGCTCAGCTTGTTGCTCGGCTTGCTTTTCTCGACGCTTGGCAACCTCAGAAACCAGCAGTTTGTCTTCTACGTGCAATAATTGGGCGCACTCCTTGATATAGACATCACGCACAATGGCTTCGGGAATGATGGAAATGCTTTGCACAAGGTTTCCTATAAGCTCGGCACGCTTGATGGGGTCTTTTCCAGCATCTTCCAGCAACAGATTGGTTTTGAAGCGGATAAAGTCCGTTTCATTCTCTTGTATGAAGGCCTGGAACTCCGTCGCATTGTGTTTGCGGGCAAAGGAGTCCGGGTCGTCACCATCGGGCAGGAGGCAGACTTTGACGTTCATGCCTTCTTCCAGCAACATATCAATACCTCGGATAGAAGCCTTTATACCGGCAGCATCACCGTCGTAGAGCACTGTCATATTGTTGGTGAAACGATGAATCATCCGGATTTGTCCGGATGTCAATGCTGTGCCCGAAGAGGCAACCACATTCTCTATGCCCGATTGGTGCATGGAAATGACGTCTGTATAACCTTCGACCAGAAAACAACGGTCTTGTTTCACAATGGCTTGTTTGGCAAAATATATGCCGTACAGTTCATTGCTTTTATGGTAAATCTCCGATTCAGGCGAGTTGACGTACTTCACCTTGACGCCTTTGGTGGCGCCGGCAAGCACACGTCCCCCGAAAGCCACCACCTTACCGGAGAGAGTGTGTACCGGAAAGATGACCCGCCCCCAGAAGCGGTCGCGCAGTCGGTGGTCGTCCGTCTCGTAGCAGAGGCCGGTCTTGACAAGATAATCCTTTTTATAGCCTTTTTTCAAAGCTTCCTGGGCAAGGGCATCGTGGCTCTCGGTACAATAGCCCAACTGGAACTTCTCGATGATGTCATCCCGGAAGCCGCGGCTGCGGAAATAGGCCATGCCGATACTCCGTCCGTCTACGTGGTTCTTTAGGATATTCTGGAAGTAGTCACGGGCAAAGTTGTTCACAATGAAGAGGCTTTCCCGTTCGCTCTGTGCTATCTTCTCCTCGCTGGATAGTTCGCGTTCTTTGATTTCAATGCCGTATTTTTTTGCGAGATATTTCAGCGCCTCAGGATAAGACATCTGTTCGTGCTCCATGATGAAATGCACTGCATTTCCTCCTTTTCCGCAGGCAAAACACTTGCAGAGCCCTTTGGCGGGGGATACATAGAAGGAAGGGGTTTTGTCATCGTGGAAAGGGCACAGACCTACATAGTTCACACCGCGTTTGCGCAGGGTGACAAAGTCTGATACGACATCGTATATCTGTGCGGCATCAAGTATGCGGTCTATGGTGGGTTGGTCTATCATTGTCTCTTTTCTAACTTGTGCAAAAGTACATGATATTTCTTGGATAATCAAAAAATATCATATAGGAAAGAGCAGACCGGAACCCTACATCATCATAAAATTCCCGTGGATTGTATAGTCGAGTTTTTCTTTCAATCTTTGTATGTCAACCGGCTTGGACATATATCCGTTAAAGCCATTCTGCATAATCTTTTCTTTGTCCGAAGCAAAGGAGTATGCCGTTACTGCAATGATAGGTACCGTTTTGGATACTTTACGTATTTCGCGAGTAGCTTCATATCCATCCATTTTAGGCATATTGATGTCCATGATGACCACATGCGGATGAAACTTCTGATGGAGTTCCACGGCTTCCTCCCCATCCCAAGCATGAACCAACTCATAATCTTTCTGTAGGATAGACTTGAACAGCATATAGTTGCTTTCGTTGTCCTCTGCTATCAGGATTATAGGCTTTTCCTTGCTTCTCTCGTTCAGAAGAGGCATTAAAGTTAGATTATTTTCCTTTTGAGCCTCTTTCGGTTTATAAGGTATTGTAAACCAGAAAGTACTTCCTTTACCTTCTCCTTCGGATTCTACTCCGATGCGTCCTTTCATTTTTGTGACAATGTTTTTGCATATTGAGAGCCCTAATCCCGTTCCTTGTATAAAGGTGTTTACTTTGGTAAACCGTTCAAATATTTTCTTCTGATTCTCTAGTGAGATGCCTATGCCCGTATCTTTTACGTAGAAATAGAGTTCTTCTCCACGGATTTTGTATCCAAACATAATCTCACCTTTCTCTGTAAATTTTGCAGCGTTGACCAGCAGGTTGATGAGGACTTGAGAGAGACGGTTATGTTCTGTCTGTACATAACAAACTGGTACTTCAGGAACGAATTGTAGGGCAACACCTGTTTGCAGTCTGCCTCGTACAGTGTTTTCCACATCTTTTGCCAACTGATTTAAGTCGACATTCTGATAATTGAATTCCAGTGTATTTGCTTCTATTTTTGAAAGATCCAGGATGTCACTTACCAGTTGCAATAGCAACTGGTTGTTGGTTTCTATGATACTGATGAACTCTTTGCGTTCGGTTTCGTTTTCGGTTGCAGTCAGCAGGCTGGAGAATCCTACGATGGCATTCAAGGGGGTACGTATCTCGTGGCTCATATTGGCTAGAAATGCAGATTTCAGCCGGTCGGATTCTTGGGCTTTTTCTCGTGCTCGGATAAGCGCTTCTTCTTGCCTCTTGCGTTCTGTTATCAGTAAAAGGGAGCCGACAAGCGATATTGGATAGCCGTTCTTGTCGCGCTGGTCAATTACTGCGTTGGTTTCCATCCAATCTGTTATTTTTCGCCCTTCTACTTCGGTGATGATACGATATTCTTCTTTGATATGCTGCAACTTGCCTGAAATGAGATTTTCATGTACATGGTGCATACGTTCGAAGTCTTCCGGGTGTATCTTTCGGAAATATTCTGACGCCTTGATAATATCTACTTGGACTGTAGAGTTCTTCTCCTTTGTAAAGTTCATGTGGTCTAATATCTTTTGTGCTTCGCAATAAATCAGACCCTCCTTTAAATCCCAGCGCCATGGTATGATGCGTGCTATGCCCAATGTCATTTCCAGTTTTTTATTAATCTCTCGCAATGTGTTTTCGGCATCTTTGCGCGCTGTAATATCTACGGCAAAGACATCCAAAGTGTGTTTTTGGGATGCCGGGCAAAGAATGAATTCGTAAAAGCTGTTTGTTTGTTTGAAGTAATGAGTAAATGTTACCGTTTGCTTTTCTTGGAATACCATTTCCATGAAATGTGTCAGGTGCTCTATTTGGGAGAAGGCATTTTTTTGTGAACCATCGGTAGTTGGCGTAAACTGGTCGTTGAAAATAATATTGCCGCATCGATAGCTCATATCTGCTATCTGTCCCGTTTTGTCGAAGAAAACCTCTATTTGAGTATAAGATATCGGCATATTACGTAAAAGGGTATCATGGGCACTTAGCAAGGTGATTTTCTTTTGCTGGAACCGATAAATGACTAAAGCTATGATAAGTAGTGAGAGTATCAACACTACTCCGCAAATAATCCACCATTGATACTTCTGCCAGAATGTAAGCGGTTTATTGATGAATACCGAGTCCTTAGGACAGAGTGTGGTGTCCAGACCATCCATCTGCAGTTGCTGGTAGTTGATGAAGGGATAGGATTTCTTGCTATATGTAAATGGGATATTCCGTGCATCCTCTCCTGCAAATATCTGTTTGAGGGCTGAAGAAAGCGCGTTTTGCACTTCCATGCGGTCATAGAAATATCCTCCCGCAAACCCCTCTTTACCCACATAGGCATTCCTTAATGCAAATACGGGTTGAGGCGATGATGCAACTAACTGAAAGTCTCCACTGATGAGTGTAGGAAAACCGAGTAGATTCTTACGCTCGTAAAACCATGTGGAAAATAGCATACCCGTCTCCGGTTCATCATTTAGCAGATATGCCTGTAATTCGTTTTGGTTTCTTTCATTACCTATTAAGCGTTCATAGTGGAGGTTTGGATACTTTGACGTTATATAGGCATGAATAAGCCGGTCCAAGTCTTGGTTATGATAGAGTTCATCTGCTGCGAATACAATCGTTTTCATTTTTGGCAGCATCTGTACCATCATGTCGATGGTCTCTTTGTACATATACGGCGTTTCGATAAAAGTAAAGTTGTATTGCGGCTGCAGGTCAACCAGAGGAGATGTGATGGCATTGGAAATGTGTATAGGACGTCCGGTGAAATAATATTCCCGTGGAGCATACGTGTCTTCGTTGCCGATCAATACTATTGGAATATTTCCCCACTCACTCAAAATACGTTCCCTTAAAGTAAAAGCCATGTTGCCGAGAAGTACAAGATAATCGGGTTTCTTATCCTGGAAACGTTCGAAAATGCCATTCTCCATCCGGATATACAATGAGTCATTACGAATGAACGTCCCGTTCATGTGTACTACATCGGCTGTGATGTCCTCTATAGGAGATGTTTGCAGCAGGATGGGAGTTATAAGTTCTTGGCTCCAGGGTGCGCTTTCATTGTACGAGTTTATAATAAGTAATCTGCGGTGTTTGCCGACTATGGTTGCTGTGGCAAAAGCCGAACTTAAATATAAAAAAAGGAAACATAAATTGATTATGCATCTTTTATCTAGAAAAATTTTCATAACCTGATTTTTCAAGTAGTATATTGTCTAATGGCAATTTAATTGCCACGTGTTATTTATACAAAAATAATACAAATGCATTTTAATCGTAAAATATAGTTGCTAAAATTAAAAATAATTAACGGCGTCTTTTTATTCTATACACTGGAAGTTTAATGTAATTATTATTTTATATATCTGTTTTGTGTTGTCTAGCAAGTGAGTACAAGGGTGAGAGGAGATAGAAAAGGAAGTTGGCAGATTGTAATAAAAAGATAAAAAGGATATTTTCATCTTGAAAAAAGTGATATTTTTGCACCCGCTTTTGAAAATGGTACCGGAGACATTTTTTTGTCTTTTAGTGTCAACTGTTAGGATTTCCGGTGATTCATGCACCTCTTCAAAGGGCTACTTCGACGGATAGCCTGAGGTGGTGACTGTCTTTTTCATCCGGGGTGTCCGGAGTTATGGGAGCGGGGTCGTTTTCCGAAATGCGCGGATGTCCCAGACGGTTGATTCCCGTTACGGAAAGCTTGTAAATGTTGTTGCGCACGATGGCAAACTCCATAGGTCCCGTCACGGTGTCGTCGTTGTTGTCATTGTGCCGGTTCCAGCAGAAGTAGTAGCAGTAATAGCCTGCTGCGTCGTAGTCGTCCGTGTTCGATTGGTAAAGGGTGAACTGTGCCTTTTTGGCGGCTTTCCTGAAATTGGCCTGGAATGCCTCGTTGCCAATGTTCTGTTCATGCCACTTTTGCCACAGATAGTCCGGGCTTGTTTTGTCTGTGCTATAGACGGCTGTTTGCCCATTGCTTTTTATGGTGATATTCTTCTTCTTCTCATTTCCGAATACGGCTTTATAGAACCTGCTGTTCTCCTCTGTCAAGAAAGCTTTTTCGCGCACTTCCTCCCATGTCACGTAGAGTGTATTGGCATAGGAATAAAGGATGGGGTCTTTAGCCGGATTTCCCTTGGCATTTGCAATGGCATCTTTCAGTTTCCGGGATGCCTTGTCGGTCGCCATGATTTGCCCCTTGAATACGATGCCGGTGCTGATTCCGTTCTGTTGCAGTTCTATGCCGGGAATGGTGTTTTCGGTTACATACCGCCATGTGTGGTACCCTTTCCCTTTATTCTTGACAACCTTTGAAATTTGCGAGGTGTACCATTGGCTGCGTGCGGTGGCGTCAATGTCCCAGTTTCCCCCTTCATAGTTGCCGAGGCAGAAGTTGAAGAAATCCTTGAAGGGATAACTTTTATCGATGTTTTTGGCGGTTCCGCTTTTTATTGCGGCATCCGTATTTACCACATAGTTGGTTTTCGGGCCGTGGCTATGTTCTGCTCCGCATATCTGTGCGTTGGCATTGGCACCGTTGTCCGACACGCGTCGCAAGTAGTAGAAGTCGCGGCTCATGTTTACCAAAGCCATTTTGGTCAGTTTCACTTTTAGGGTGGCGTTTCCTTCGTCATTCCCCACTACGTAGGTTTGGTCTTTGTTTTTACTTCCATCCTTGGAGTCGAAGCGCGCCACGGCACGTTCCACCAGGATGGTGCCTTCATTGTTCACCTCTTTTTTTCCGGTGCCTTTATGGTTTGTTCCGGAGAAGTGGAAGGGTGTGCTCTCTTGGAAATGGCTTTTCCAGGATTCTATGTTTTTAGGAATTCTCTTTTCAATGCACGTTCGGGTTGCGGTGGACATAAGGAATCCATGCTGATGGTCTTTTCCTCCCCATACGCTTTCTCCTCTTATTACATAGCCGTTGGCATCTTCAGTTATATTCTCGGTTTTGTGTATCCATTCTTTCAGCATGAAGTGCTCTTTAAAGAGGTTTTGCAGTTCGTTTGTAGGGTTGCAGAAGACGTAGAGGTGGATTCTGTCTTTTCCTTCATCGAGTATCCCGTCGGCCTTGTAGTAGGCAGCCAATGCGGCTTTGTCGATTTTCTGGACGGTACTGACGGTGCCTTTTGCTTTGTTGAGGTTTGTCAGTGATACTTGTTCGCCGCAGGCAATGAATTTGTTGTCTTTATCTGCCAGTACAAGCAGGATGTTGTTCACCCGATTTTCGTGCTCTTCTCCCGTTATGGCATTGCCGGTGCTGTTGTTGTCGGTTTTATTGTTTTCATTTGTTGTGTTTTTATCAGTTGTGGACAGTTGCACTTGTACGTTCACGTACACTGCATCTTCCGGTTTGTCCGGCATTGCATCTGTTTTACGCCTGCTTTTGGGTTAGTAGGGTTGCCGCAACTTGTAATGGTACATATCGCCAATATGCTGATAAAAAACATATTCCAGTATCTCTTTTTCATAGCGTAAATTTATTAAGAATTTCGGCATACAAAAATAAGACAAACGACAATGGATTCCAATTTTTAACTATTTTTTTCTGACTTTTCTCTATAAATGTTCAAATTCTTCTGTTGTCAGTTTGGTTGCTTGGATAATCATTTCCGTAGCTACTCCCATTGTTTTGAGATTGCGGGCTATCTCGAAACGACTGGCTCGTATACCTTCTTCTCTCCCTTCTTCTCTTCCTTCCATCAGCCCTTCCAGTTTATTGCCTTTTTGGGGGTGATTTCGAGTAGAGTTCATCGTTATGCTATTCTGAAGTAGGGCGGCAGATGGTGGCGTACATTTCCCTGCATTCTTCGGAACTGTCGACTGTTTGTAAGTGAACTACCCTGGTCGTTCGAGTGAACTACCGGTGTCGTTCAATCGAATAACTGGGGTCGGCTGCCTGAACTACCCTGGTCGTTCACTTGGATAAAAGCGCTCCGATGTGCTGAAGGCGGCAACTTGTCCGATGCGAAGAAGGGTGTTTCAGAATCACGTGTCGACGGTTTGTCGGTTGCTGATGCCGTTTCTCTTTATCATAGAAGAAAAGAAGTTTCACCGGAAAAGCCGATAGATAGGGCGAAAGTGTGATAAGGTGAAGGCTGTGAGGGTTTGAAATCATTCTCCGTGTAGGGACTGATTTCGGCTTTCTTTCGCAAGGTGTGAGAGGACCTGCTCCGGCAGTGCTTCTTTTAGGAGGACGTGTTTTTCTTTGTCCAGCAGGTAGAGGGTGGGCATGGAGGGGAGTATGTACAGTTCGTTGTCGGTGAGGGTGTGAGAGGCGGTTCCGGCCATCCAGTCTGTGGGCAGTCTGTTTCCGGCACGGGGGGCGGCTTCGGGACGCGGGGCTGTTTCGGGGGTGTTTTCGGTGTTGATGGCTAGCACGGTGAGCAGTCCGTCGTGCAGCATCTGCTTGAAGAGACGGTCGTCGTGCAGCAGGGCGATGGTCTGGCGGCAGTGGGTGCAATCGGGGTTGTAGAACATCAGGAGCAGGCAGTGGGCAGAGGGGGTGGTGTGCAGCGTCCGGTGGTCTCCTTCCGGGGTGAAGTAGGCGAA
>OIXA01002502.1_pt1 | contig 20979 bp, 15 predicted proteins | sample 1587721 | NCBI WGS metagenome assembly OIXA01 (sample SAMEA3888900, study PRJEB22519) | human gut metagenome | biome: human gut; feature: human-associated habitat; material: faeces | place: Denmark | collected 2013 | reverse complement strand
TTACCGGAAGAAGTGTGTCTAGGTAACGAAAAAGTTTCTTATATTTACACTTCGGCTGGCGAGAAGCTGGCGACGCAAGTGGGGAGTTCTTTGACTTATTATCGCGGTCCCCTTGTATACTCGGGTAACAACTTGCTTTACCTGGTACATCCCGAGGGTTTAACCCGCAAATCAACGATTGGTTTCGTTTATTATTACGCGAAGAGGGATCATCTGGGAAGCACCCGGGTTTTGTGTCACGCGAGCGGTAACACGCTTGTGGCGGATCAAGCGACGGGCTATTATCCTTTCGGTCTGGCGCACGGTCACGAGAACTTGAACCTGAATCGTTACCTTTTTAGCGGTAAAGAGTTGCAGGATCAATCTCTCGGGGGTAAGTTGCTGGGTCTTTACGATTTCGGTTCCCGCTTTTATGATCCCACGCTCGGTCGTTGGTTTAACGTTGACCCGAAGCTGGAATTCGTGAGCCCTTACGGTTATTGCGCTAATAACCCGGTGTTGTACATCGATCCTAACGGGGAGGATATCGTGTTAACCATCAGCAAGGAGGTGACCGTCACCGTCGCGACCCGGTTGATCGACTTGAAGATCACGGTTCCCGATTGGACGGGAGCCCGCAAGCTCTTCACGAAAAGTATCACGTTACAGGGTGACGAGATCTTGCTTGCCGCCCTTGATATCGTGGGAATCGTTGATCCCACGGGTATAGCGGATGCCTTGAGTGCCTCTCTTTACGCTCAACAGGGGGACCTTGTGAACGCGATGGTAAGCGGAGTGGGGTTGATTCCTTACCTGGGCGATTTTGCCAAGATGTTCAGGATGAAGAATCACTTCAAGATTCTTAGCATGGCGGTGGAGAGTGGTGCGGGGGCTAGGGGAACGGGGATGGCATTTTATAAATCATCTGATGTAGGCAAAGAATTATATAATTTTGGAGGCTCTGCCGCACAACACATGAATGAATATGGACGTTTTGTTCCAGTCCAAATTCTGGATATGGCTATAAAAGGTTCTAAAGGAGTTCCAGATACTAAAGGTTCAAGAGCATTACGACATACTGTTGAGATGATGAGAAACGGGAAATCGTATAAATTAGACGTTGTGTATGACAAGCAAACTAATTCGATATGGCATTTTGTGTATAAAGAAATAAAAAAATAGATATATGTACGAGAAAAATGACAAGAGAAGAGTTTATTGGCTCATAGATCTGTATTTGGCCGGTAAAATAGATGACAAGACATTTTGTGATGAATTTTATTATTCATACGACTTGGAAATGGATGGAAGTACGCTCACGAAGCTTGAACGAGAAGTTTTTGACGTGCTAAGCATAGTTACGGAAAGGTGTTCATTCGTTGAAGAAGAAGATCCGGAAATAAAAAAAGTTTTTTTTGACAAGAAAGATCTATGTTATGCTATCATCGAAGCCAAACGGAGTTTTGAAAAACAGAAAAATTTAATGACTGATCCATACTCGTATTGAGTATATAATCTTAAAGAAGTTTTTCTAATAGAGTTACCTTGAATGAGGTTATGGCAGTAAATAATCGAGGAAGAGAAGATATGATGTGCACCCAAAAAGTTAGACAAAAAACTTTCTGGGTTCATATCAATAAGTACCTTCCTCGATTTTTTGTTTAATCTTGTATGCACGTTTAAATGGAGATATCGTGGGACTTACCGACATCATTGATGCCGGTGGAAACATGACGGTTGACGGTCTTCGAGGAGCGAGTATCAGCTATAATATCTTGAACTTACCGGAAGAAGTGTGTCTAGGTAACGAAAAAGTTTCTTATATTTACACTTCGGCTGGCGAGAAGCTGGCGACGCAAGTGGGGAGTTCTTTGACTTATTATCGCGGTCCCCTTGTATACTCGGGTAACAACTTGCTTTACCTGGTACATCCCGAGGGTTTAACCCGCAAATCAACGATTGGTTTCGTTTATTATTACGCGAAGAGGGATCATCTGGGAAGCACCCGGGTTTTGTGTCACGCGAGCGGTAACACGCTTGTGGCGGATCAAGCGACGGGCTATTATCCTTTCGGTCTGGCGCACGGTCACGAGAACTTGAACCTGAATCGTTACCTTTTTAGCGGTAAAGAGTTGCAGGATCAATCTCTCGGGGGTAAGTTGCTGGGTCTTTACGATTTCGGTTCCCGCTTTTATGATCCCACGCTCGGTCGTTGGTTTAACGTTGACCCGAAGCTGGAATTCGTGAGCCCTTACGGTTATTGCGCTAATAACCCGGTGTTGTACATCGATCCTAACGGGGAGGATATCGTGTTAACCATCAGCAAGGAGGTGACCGTCACCGTCGCGACCCGGTTGATCGACTTGAAGATCACGGTTCCCGATTGGACGGGAGCCCGCAAGCTCTTCACGAAAAGTATCACGTTACAGGGTGACGAGATCTTGCTTGCCGCCCTTGATATCGTGGGAATCGTTGATCCCACGGGTATAGCGGATGCCTTGAGTGCCTCTCTTTACGCTCAACAGGGGGACCTTGTGAACGCGATGGTAAGCGGAGTGGGGTTGATTCCTTACCTGGGCGATTTTGCCAAGATGTTCAGGATGAAGAATCACTTCAAGATTCTTAGCATGGCGGTGGAGAGTGGTGCGGGGGCGGCTAAAGGAGGGGGACGAGGATTGGGTAATCCATTTGTTGGTAAGTCTTTTGAAGAGATTGATCATATGTTCAGGATGAAAGGGCTTGAAGTAAAATATTTTGATCCTGTGGGTAAAAAGGGATCATATATTAATTCTAAAACAGGGACTAGTTATTTCATCGATCCTGGACGAATGTATAAAAAGGGTTATGAAGGACCACATGTTGACGTCTTCTATAATGGACATTCAAAATATGAGAAAGCGAAATTCTTTTTAGATGGTTCACCTAAACAATATAAAGAATTAAAAACAAAACGATAAACAATTATTTATCATGGCAAAATTATTATCATTTGTTGTCAATCAGGAAAGAGGAGGGACAACTGTAAACGTATTTATAAATGAAGAAGGTGCTGAATTTTTAATTGAAGGTTTGCAAAGTTTTATTGATGCGGGTAAAACTGAACATTGGCATTTATTTACTCCAGAATGGGGGGGGGATGAGTTAACTTCTAATAATTTAACTTTAAATGATAAAAATGAATTAATGAATCTTGTTACAATTTGGTTTTATGATGATCCTAATGAATCTGACGATTGAAATAGGAGTGTTTGTTAATCTAAGAGTTGTTTATATAGAGCCATTTATAAGGTATAAGAAGTTTTAAATAGTCGAGGAGGAAAAAATGAAGACCTCCTCGATTTTATTTTAATAATGATTGGATCGCCCGGTGATCACGGGAACATGTTCCGGCACGGAGTCCGCTCACAAGACAGGCTTGGCGGGACAGTTCGTTTTCGGAGAAGCGCGAGGAACCGCCCTTCACGGTTACACGAATAACACCTACCCCGTCGTGGCGAACGAGAACGATTGCCTGACAATCACCTATTATGATGATTACGCGTGGGCCGGAGCCAGTGATATGTCATATTCCCCGTCGGAATCGCTGGGAGCGGAGAAATCCGAGCGGGTGAAAGGTTTGGTCACGGGAGTTAAAAACAAGGTGTTGGGAATCACCGGTAACACGTGGTTGAAAACGGTTACTTATTTTGACAAGAAATACAACGCTATCCAGACCGTTAAACAGCTTTACCCCTCGGGAGTGGAGATCACGTCTAACCTTCACAATTTCAGCGGTGACGTGACCCGGATCAAGGTGAAGCAGACGATCGGGAGCGTTGTCAACGAGTATAACCGGTATTTGGAGTATGACAATCTTGGACGTTTAACTCGTGTAAAACAGCAAGTGACGGGCGATAACGCTAATGGCCTAGTGACGCTATCGAGTTACGAGTACGACGACCTGGGTCGGGTTTCCCGTAAAATGCTTCATAACGACGTGGACACGACAACCTACACGTATGACATCGTCGGGCGGCAAGTTGCAGCCCGTTCAAGAAATTTCTCGTACGAGGTGGGATTCGAGCATGTCGAGACCGGGTTGTCGGGTAAGGTTACTCCCCGTTACAACGGTAACGTGAGTCACATCAAGTGGGGAAACGGTAGTAATGTCACCGACTTGTATAGTTATAATTACGATTCTTCAAGCCAGTTAACCGGGGCGTATCTTTACAAGAAGTCGGGTACGACCTGGAATGCCCATTCGGGCTTCGCGGAGAAAGACATCACGTACGATCTGAACGGTAACCTGACATCACTAACTCGCACGAGTTCAAGTGGAGTCGCCTCGTCATTGTCTTACACTTATGACGGTAACCAGGTAAGCAAGATAAATAACGGATCATCGTACGCTTATGATGCCGGTGGAAACATGACGGTTGACGGTCTTCGAGGAGCGAGTATCAGTTATAATATCTTGAATTTACCGGAAACGGTGAGTATAGGAAATGAAAAAGTTTCTTATATTTACACGTCTTCCGGCGAGAAGCTGGCGATACGAGTCGGGAGTTCTTTGACTTGTATCTTAGAAAACTTTATGTTATAAAGTTACTTACCCCAAAAAAATACAGTTACAGTAATTGAGAAGGAAACAATAAATCTCTTGTAATTTCCTAAGACTGGTTTACTTCACTTTACAGTAAACTTTTCAGGGTAATACACGGTGTTTACCCGTTGCGTATTCGATATACTTGGAGATTAAAGACGTATCAACTTCGAATCAACTTCGGTGCAAAGACGTTCACGAACGTGTTTGCACCGAAGTTAATAGGTCTTTGATCTATGATTATCTGGTAATTCCCCTAGGTGTTCATCCTTTTTCCATTTGATAACGGGTGGTAATACTTGGGGGCTTGTATTCTGGAATTCGCATTTCACGACAAAATGGTATATAATCACCATTATTTATTCTTGTAGTTTTTATAATCTTCGATAAGTCCCTCGCACATCCAATTTGCTAGAGCCTGTCGGTTATCGTCCAGCAGGAAACGTTGCTGATCCCGGCTGTTCTGGATATTGCCAAGCTCGACGAAGACGGCAACGGGTAGGGATTGCTTGATTACGAACAAGTCACGTGGGGACACGGTGCCGGAAAAACCCCGTAGGGGTTGGTGCTTGTCGTATTTCCGGTTGAAAACATTTTGTAGCGTGTTTGCCAGATGTTTGCCCTTGGCACTTCCGTCGTAATGATAGAAAAACACGTCAATTTGCTTACTCTCGCTTCGGCTGTCGAGGTGAATAAAAAGAGCCCGGCGATAGTGTTCCTTGTCTTTCTTGAATAGTTCGTTGATTTTGTCGCAACGTTGTTGCAGACGTTTGACCTGGTTCAAGGGAATGGCTTGTCCCATACAGGTTTCCCGGTCGCTGACGTCAAGGTATTTATCGTTGCGTATGCCGTCTTTTGCGTCTTGGATGATGATGTGTACTTTGGCTCCTTTTGACATGAGGTTACGGGCCAGACGGAGCATGATGTCATAGGCGTACTCGTCCTCGTGTAACGGGTGGCCCCGTAATTCTCCGATGGCCCCGGGGTCCGGTCCCCCGTGTCCACTCACGAGATAAAAGCAGGCCCCGTTTAACTCGTCGGAATCAATAGTGTATTTTGCCAGTTTCTCTCCGAATAGAGGTTCGTTTCCTTCATTGTTTAAAGGAGGAAGGGAATATGTGACTCCGAGTTTCAGGCCGTTATTTTTGTCCAGCTTATCCCGGTTCAGTTCGATGAAACGGTCGAAATGAAATGATTTCGTGCGATTGAAACGTTTTAAAAATTGCAGGACTCCTTCTCCCTTGTTTGCTTTGGCTGTTTCCTGTGCGGTAGCGGGAAACATGAAGATAATTAGGAATAAAAAAGAAAGTATAGCGAGCGAGTGTTTCATAGGCATTATTTTGTTACAAAGATATAGATTTTGTTGTAGGTCGCAAGTAATAGGTTGTAGGTTTGGGCTTTGTTTCAAGGGGTTTTAATATTTAGTAACTTGTTGCTTTAGAGGGTCTGAATATTTTGAAACGAATTCTAAAAAAAGCAATAATATAGCCTGTTGACGCAACTTTTTAAAAACGTAAGCATCTATTTAATGTATTAAAAAAAACAGCTATGAAAAATAAAACATGGAAATTTGCACTTATTTGTTCGTTGATCGTGATGGGTTTTACAGCTTGTGACGATGATGACGAATATTACTACGTGGGCGGAGGTGGCTCATGGCTTAGTTATGGTAACCTCGAAAAAATTGATAATGGGAGCCGTTCCAAGTTTGCCATTCGTCGGGACGATGGTAACCGGCTGATCGTAACGGAAGGGATGCCTATTAATTTTGACGGGGCAGAGGAAGATCTTCGGGTGTACGTGAATTACTCGATCGTGGGTAGCGAACGTGACGAGACCGGGTTGGAAGGTAATATGAATTATTACATTCGTCTTTACGGGGTTGATGACGTGTTGACGAAGGTGCCGGTAAAACAGTCGTTCATTAATGAAGATGAGGAAGTACGGCAAGATAGTATTGGTAATGATCCGATCAACGTGCGAGAAGCGTGGTTCGGTGGGAGATACTTGAATGTCGAGTTCCGGATTCCGGTAAAAGATGGGTCTAAAGAGAAACACTTCATTAATTTGGTACAGGACGACGTGGGGACTCATAATGACACGGTGTACGTGACCTTGCGTCATAACGCTTACGGTGAAAAGCCCGACACGGGTAACGATCGCGGGAATTATTCCTGGGGTCGGGGACGGGTTTCTTTCGACTTGACATCTATCGTGCCTGAGGGACAGACGTCTGTACCGGTAAAACTACTCTGGACTGAATACGGGAAAAACACTTCAGAAACGGTTAACCGGGAAGATAGTGGTACCTATACCTTGAAAAATACCGGAGAAACGGGTAAAGACGAGGGATTGAATCAGGATAAGAGTAAGGTGGTGGCGACAGAGGATGTTGGTGAATGTGTGGTTGAATAGGTGTTGTGAGATACCGAGGCAGGTACGCTTCAATCCTAAAGAGAAAGAGCCGAACCTTGCGGGTTCGGCCCTTTGTCAATAAAGCGAAATCTTGATACAGTATTTTTAGAATATTCCGAATTTCAAGCCTGCAAAATAGGTCCTTGGCAAGCCCGGACCGTAAATGTAACCGGAATCCCGGAATTCTCCCTTGTCAAAATCGTCCTGGTAACTGTCGAACACGTTTTGTAGCCCCATGTTAAATTGGAGCGTGTAGCTTTTGCCGATCTTGATGTCGTATGCCAATTTGATCGTGGCGTCAAAGAAAGAATCCGTTTTTTTCAACACGTCTTTTTCGATGTACCCGGCGGAGTGTCCCACGTACATCGGACCCGTGTAAGTTCCGGAGAGGGCTGCCGAGAAGCTTTTGAACGGGAGCAGGTTCAGCGTGGCGTAGCCGTATTGGTCGGGGGAACGCAACAGTTTGCGACAGGCTTCCACTTCGGGGTCTTTGCTCCACGCGACAGGTTTATCGTATTTACTACTTTGCAAGGTTGCCCCGAATTGTAGTTGTACGGATTTGTGTGGGGCGATTTTGCCTTCAAGGTTAAATCCTTTCACCACGGCATCTGAGCCGTTACGGCGTTCCAGTATTTTGTTCTCGTCATCTGATTCTATTTCTTCCAGCACGAATGGGTTGTGGAGGCTCGTGTAGAATCCTTCCAGCAGGAGATTGATTTGCACGGGACCCCAGGTGGTATAATAATCCACGGATGCGCTGTAACTGCGGGAACGTTCGGTCTTCAAGTCTTTTGCCACTTGTATTAGGGTAACTTCCCCGCCTACGGCCGCCACGTGAAGGTCCTCATCGTAGGTCTGGGGAGCCCGGAATCCTTCGGAATAGCTTGCCCGCAGGCTTAAATCGGGGATCGGGTTATAACGAATGTTCAAGCGAGGACTGAATATGGGATCGTCGATTTCCGAGTTTTTATCCAGACGTCCTCCTAATAGAAAGCTGAAACGTCCGGTTTTCCACTCGTTTTGAAGGTACGCGCTGTACACGGAGACTTCTTGATTGATTTCCCTGTGGTAACCTAGCATGAGGTCGTTCAGTTTGTTGTAGGAGTATTCTACTCCTGCGGTGAGGGAAGAGGGCATAAACAGGAAGTTGTCGAAATCGTAGGAGTACTGGGCTCCGCCCACAACCGTGAAGTCTTTGGTTTTCCCGTAAGCGTTCGTGTCCCGTCCGGCACCGTAGTAGGATTCCCGTCCGATGTTCTGGATGGAAGAGTACACGTTCAGGCGGTGTTTGTAGTCCTTCGACGAGAGGGAGTAATTCAGGCTTCCGCCGTGAATGTTGTGATCGGCTTGTTCTGCCACATCAGCCTCGTGAGGAGGTCTGTCTAAATTGTTTCCTCCCCGCCGGAATTCTTTGATGTGATGGTATTCCAGGGTGAGTTTACTGAAATGAGTCGGTTTGTAGTAAGTCTTGAAACCGAGTGTTGTACTATTTATTTTCCCCAGTTCGGAAAAACCGTCATCGTCATGATCATAAGCTTGGCGATCACGTACCATCCCGAACAGGTAGATACCGGCATCCCGTTGCTCATTGACAATGGCTCCGTTGAAGGAGGTTACGTTGTCGAAACTTTCCCCGTCGATGGCGGAAAGGGTATGCCCTACTTGGAAAAAGTTGTACAAGGGTTCTCGCGTGATGATGTTGATTGTTCCGGCTATGGCGTTTGATCCGAAGAGGGCAGAGCCTCCACCCCGTAGTACCTCTACTCGTTCGACCATGTTGGCGGGTATTTGTTCCAAGCCGTACACTCCGGCAAGCGAGCTGCACATGGGACGACTGTCGATTAATATCTGGGAGTAGGGGCCATCCAGTCCGTTGATTCGCACTTGTTGGAAACCGCAGTTTTGGCAGTTGTTTTCTACCCGTAGTCCCGGTTGGAAGTTTAATCCTTGGGATAAACACACGGAGTTCGTGTTTTCGAATACTTTGGGAGATAGTACGTTGACGATAACGGGAGCTTCCCTTCGATCCGTTTCATTCCGGTTTGCGGTAACTACGGCTCCGTCAAGTAGAACGGCGTCCTCGCTGATTTCGAAGTTGACTTCTTGAGTTTTTCCTTTCACGATCACGATCTCTTTTTCAGCACTTTTGTAACCAACACCCTGTACTCGAAGCGTGTATTTTCCTTCCGGTAGGTTTTTCAGGAAGAAATGTCCGGTTTCGTCCGTGGCCGTGCCGATATTGGTTCCTTTTAGTAATATGGTCATGAAGGGGAGATGTTCGCCGGTCTCTTTCAGGATAATGTGTCCGGTGATATGGGCGTCCGTGGCTTTCTTCGCGGTGTTTTCTTCATCAGCCCAACCGTAAAGGGCCGGGCAAAGTAATATAACGAGTGTAAATAAGTTTTTCATTTGTACGTAATTATTTGTACCTCATTTCTGTGGAGTAATGAGGGTTGTTTTTTGTTAAAGTGGGGACGATTATAGTCCTTTGTATTTCTTTTGGGAAATACTCTTTAGTTTGGAATGGAATTAATTACGCGAATGTGGGAGGAGCCCTGAGTTGGCTTAAGGTGAAAAACTGCTTGTCCGGTTCGTCTGCTTGATTCTGGATGTGATAATGTTTCCGGGTTACGGAGAACGAGATCTGTACTATTAGCGCTGCGCTAATCAGGGTGACGAAGGTCGTTAAGTAGGCAATTAACGTCAGCTCCTTGGGGGAGTGCGTGTGATCGGCTTTCCCGTCAGCATCGGCGTGACCGCAAAAGAAATGGGAATGGACAATCGTAACCCCGTTAACCACGTGATAATGCGAGAAAAAGGTGATACTTCCATAATAACTCAGAAACAGAGCTAGCAGGAACAAGTGTATCAGTTTATTTACATTTTCTCGGCACATATCCAAATCGTTTGCTTGACAAATGTAGACTATTTCTAAATAATAAGCATGAATTTTTTCTTAAAAATGTATTAAATGTTGCCGAAGTCAAGTTACAGGTTGGTAGGTTACAAGTTGCAGGTTATTAATTTAGATTTTAGATTGAAGAATTTGAAAATAGGCCTTATGAGGCTTTAATTATTCGTAAATCACTCAATCTAAAATCTAAAATTTAAAATCAATCATTCTCTGTTTATCGTGATCGTGTTTCCCGGAAGGGTGGCAGTAATCGAGTTATCGTACATCGCCGAGCAGGTGATGGCTGGAAGTAGGTACGTTCCGGAGTACGCTGCATTAAAGCGAAGTTTGAAAGTTTTCGATTGGCCTTGTTTTAGCGAGAAATAGAGGTATGCCCGGTCATCCCGGATGTCCACGTTGTCGGTTCCTTGGAACGGGTTCACGCCTGTCGTGAGACGTTCATTGAGGAACTCGAAGCCGGAGGGGAACATGAAGGTTAATGCCAATTCCTCGTATAAACCGATATTTCCGGTATTTTGGATCGTGATTTCGGCCACGATGTCTTCTCCTTGTTTATAATTGGGTTCGTTGTTCCGAGTGCCGTTACGGTAATAGTTGACCGCCATTTTCAACCCGGATATTTCGCTTTGCGTGATCACTCCTAATGGGGTAGAGCTATTGATGGTACGCACGTGAAGCGTTCCCGAAGAGTTGTTTTTCACGGTCACTTCCGATTTATTATTCTTCACGACCAACTCTTTTTGCAACACGGTTTTTGTCGTCTTGTAAGTGTCTTTTCCGATTTGGACATCAATACCATTGCCATCCTTGAAGTATCGTTCCACGTAGTTACCGATAGCGCACAGACCAAAAGCACTTTCTTGGGTACTTAACCATTCGTTGGATGCGAATTTGCGGGCCATTTTCTGCATGAGCTTGTATGCCTCGTCTTTCATATCCATGTTGATCATGCTTTGCATGATGATAGCGTTGTCGCGGAGGTCAGAACCGTAACATCTGCCAAGCTGACGATATAGTTCAGCTTCTGCCGGAAGATTGGCTATCAGTGCTTTGGCAATCTTTTCGTGTTTGCCCAAAGCGTAGGCTCCTGCCAGTTGCCAGCGGGCGATCGGGTTCTTGTAGGTGTCTTCCTTCATCCGGTTCATGGCTGCCATATTGGGTTTGCCGGCAAGAGCAAGTACGTAGAGACGATAGGATTGTTCGATTTCCGAGTAGTAATCTCCCCGTCGCCAAGCGTTTGCTTGTTTGGCCAGGTAGTCAAGGGCGGAGTTTTTCATGGAAGTCGGGATTCGATAACCGACTTTCTCGGCTTGAATTAAGAAGTCGGTGATGTACGTGGAAACCCAGTCGGAAACGTAGTTGGAATTCGACCAGTAGCTGAATCCGCCGTTGCTTACTTGATAGTTGCGCAAGCGGGAAATAACGTCTTTCACGTGCAATTCTGCGGTTACTTTTTGTGCCTCGCTGAGATCCATGATCCGGTCGAGCATGAGTTGCGGGAATACCGCAGAGGTGATTTGCTCACCGCATCCGTGAGGGTAGCGAATCAGATAGCTGAGACGTTGTTCTAGGTTTAGTGCGGGGATAGACGTGATTTCGAGGAATGAAGCGGGTTCCAGGCCTTCCATCGTGTTGTTGAACGTGATGGTTTCGCCACTTGCCACTTCCCGTGCGTCTACCCGGGTGACCTTGGGATTCGGTACGCGGATGTCAACATCACAGCTGAAATGGGCTTTTTCCGAGCCGCTTTGTGCCGTGAAGGTCAACGTGGATTTACCGATGTTTTCCTTGATTTTTACCTTGAAAAATATGATCTGTTCTCCCGTACCGGAGAAGTGAGCTTCTTTGCTTGCGGGTTCAATGATTTCGATTTTATCATCGGTTTTAATGTTCACGGTAACATTCTTGATGTTCTCTTTCATGGCGAACAGGGTCACCGGAATTTCGATCACGTCTCCCGGGGTGAACAGGCGAGGCATCGTGACGTTGAGCATCAACGGTTTGTTGACTTTGGTACTTTGCGAGGCGGAACCATAACGTCCGTTGTCTTCGGCAATAACCATCGTACGTACTTCCCCGATGTATTCAGGCATCCGGAAGGTGTGCGTTTTCTTTTCTCCACTCTTGATGCTAAACGGACCTTTAAAGATTACCACGGGGGTAAAACGATCGCTTTTCCGGTTTTCTTCCGGTTCCAGAGATTCGTCACCACCCACGGCAAACGCTTTTTCCAAGCGTCCCCCGAAGGCTCCGATGACATCATCGTAGAAATCCCAAGTTTTCACTCCGAGGGCCTCTCTGGCATAAAATGCGGGGAAGGGATTCGGTGTCTTGAAGGAGGTTAGGGACAACAATCCTTCATCGACAATGGCAATGGAATAGGTCATCGGTTTTCCGTCCTTTTCACTCACGGAAACCGTGAAATCCTGTGATGGGCGAAGTTCCCGTGCCATATCGATCTTCGGGGTCAGGCGTAAATTAGGATCGTCAATATTAATATTCAGTACTCCATACAAACGAATTGGTTTGTCATTGTTCCGGTTTTTGTGAGGTTGAATAAGGGAAACATTGACGTAGATATTGGGACACATTTCACTGGTCGCCTCGATCTCGAAAGAGGTGGAACCAGCAGATGTAGGTACTCGGAATATGTCTTTTACGGTTTTCCCGTTTTCAATGCTCACGAGTGCCACGCTACCCTCGGAAGAAGGGAAAGTGATTTTTATTTTCTCCCCGGCACGGTATGCTTTCTTGTCGCTGGTCAAAGTGAGTAGGGTGGCCATACCCGGAATGTTCATGTCATTCCGCCAAGAACTTACGTAGAAGGTTGTTCCACAAGAGTGGCCGGAGAATTTGTCTCTAGCGATCACGTAGTAGCGTCCCCATTGGTTGCAGGTAACGTCAATATTGAATTTACCATTTTGGCTTTTCACGATTTTATTGAAGACCGGTTTACGGTAGGAGCGGTTCACGTATGATCCGATGTTGTCCCTTTCGGAATCCCACCACCAGCGCCATTCCAATGTATAAACTTCAACTTCGATTTCCCTGTCAGAAACCGGCTTCCCGTCGGCCGTAAGCACGGCTCCCGCGATGGGGATCGGTTTGCCAGCGGAGTACCAGTTATCCTCGGAATCTGGGAGTTTCACGCCGACATATTCTTTATAAGGTGAATATTTGAATCCAACTGTCGTTATGCTGAAGTCCCCGCCGGGTTCGAATACCCGCAGCGTGAATAGTGCATTCAACATTCCCGGTGCGTTCTCCGTGCTGATTTCATTAGCCGATAGGGTAAAATTACCCTCCGCATCAGTAGTTCCTTCAAAGAAGGTCGTTGTGGTCGCGTTAAAATAACGAGATCGGTCATCAAAACTATATTCTTTGTATCCCGGGAACGTGGTGTTACTCTGGGATAACTTTAATTCGGTGTTGACTTTCAGCGAGCTGGTTTTGGCTCCATGCAACCAACGGGTCTGCACGGGAATGGAATTATCTGGGATACCATTTCCTAGAATGTCATTCGGTAGATTGGTCACGATACTGAGGCGATTCGGTTTGATACTTTCGATCCGGACGGTTTTCCAGAAAGAGACTCCCCCGATACGTACAACTGCCCGCCAGTAACCCGTGACGGCTTGCTCGTCTGTTTTGAAGGTGAAACAATAGAGACCGTGTTCGTTACGTCCTTCCCGTTTCGTTTGTACCACGTTACCATTCGGGTCGTAGAGTTCGGCAATAATGGGGTGTCCCATGGGAATTGTCTTCTCTTTGTCTTCCAGCATGAAAGAGAGGTGTATTTCATTCCCCGGACGCCACACGCCCCGTTCTCCATAAATGAAACCTTTTATTCCTTGTTGCACGACTTCGCCACTGATGTCAAAGTTGCTGTATGATAGAGAATTTGCATCGTTTACTTTTAAATAAGCTTTGTCGTTTCCTTTGACGGCAAGTACGATGAACGGTTTCCCTTGTACTCGGGCGGTTACGATTCCCGAATTGTTGGTTACGGCAGAATCAATCTTCTGGTTTTGGTAATTGAAGAAGAGTATCTTGCAATTTTCTACAGGTGCGGCCGTGAGCAGGTCGTTCACGGCTACCACGTATTTACCGTCACTTCCGGTTTTGGCAGTAAGGCCGAGAGAGGTGACAATCAAGTTTCTTCTGGGGAAACGATCGGACACGTAGTAATAGGAGTTGGAACAGGGATCATCCCGTTCTTCCCATGAGTAGTCGGACGGGTAATTATAGTAGTAATCGTCGTCATCATAATTGTCGTCATCAAAGGAAGAATCCCAATCGTTTTCCGTGATCCCGTTTTGTCCTTCATTAGCGCAGGTGAGGGTGGTGTAGGATTTCTGGAATTTCAGTTGGATCCGGTAGATCACCCCTTTCTCCAGTTGGATATGGTCAGCCAGGTTTATCGTGTAGTCCTGCCATTTGTTAGCGTCTATCGGGTGACCTTCTTTCTCCAGTGGGATTTTCTTATCCAGGATGATGCGTCCCACCCGACGTAACAGGTAATCGCTACTGTAATTGTAATCACCGTCTTGCAGGTAGAAGTTCATGTTCTGGTTGAATATTTTCACGACACGTAATTGTATGGCTTTCAGGGCTACCGCGGAGAAGGGAATCAGCACGTTACCCTCGGCCGGGGTAAATGTACCCTCGCCAATGAAGGCAACGGCGGGTTTGGCAGAGGCGAAACTGACGTTGTAGGTGGCATCCGATTTCAATTTTTCACCGAACGAGTTTTTGATGCCTTTATAGATATTTACCTGAACGACACCTTGCATTTTATCCCGTTCGTTGGAATATACTCGAATGATGTTTCCTTGTGCGTTAAAATTCAAGCGATTCACTCCATCTACGGTGATTAATCCCTGTAAATCCTGAGAGGCATCCACGTTGTCTGAGAGGGTTATGTCTATGGTCTGGGAATTTTCATCGCTCGCTTTGACTTCCAGTATGGAGAATATTTTCGAACCTGGGATCTCCACGATAAGGTCGTTACCGTTCTTTACCTTTTTATCGAAACTTAATTCCAGTGATTGTGTTTCATCTGTCCGGCTGATGTCCGGGATGGTGAAGTAGTGGATGTAGGGTGTGTGTTCCCATTCTAGTCTGTGAGACAAGCCATTGATTGTCGCTTTCACGAGTAGCTCTATTTCAGTAGGGGCCACGGCATCAGAATTCGTGATGGAGGCCCGGTAGGAAAATCTGTTGTTATCCGTGGGGTCGATGTTCAAGCTACCTTCTTGGAAGGCAAACACGAGAGGAAGGACTTTCACACTGAAACGGAAGGTTGACAAGTCGGAAGGAACTTTGCCGAGTTTATCCAGGTAGAGACTGATGTCGTATGTTTGCCCGTTTTTTAGAGGCTTGGTGGGGGTAAACTCGATAATGTTACCGTCCCGTAGAGATACGGTTCCCTCTGCTTTCGGGGAGATCTTTAATAGTTTTTCGATCTGCGTGGGAAGACTGTCCCCAGCCTGCAGAACGTTATTTTCCAACCGAACATAGATCGGGTCGGAGGATTTTATCATTCCCTGGGTAAAGCCGGAAATGTATTTGCTATACTCTAGCTTGCTTTGTTCCTTGGTTTTATCTTTGCACGAAAGGATCGTGATCATCAGTAATAGTAAAGGAAAAAGAAAAATTCTTTTTTTCATGCTGCTAATGTTTATTTTATCGTTAAGGCAAAATTAAATAAAAAAACGGTATAGGAACTTATTGTTCATTTTAAATTTATATTTTTGCGAAAGTGAAAAACTGGACCCTAATTAGGGAGATAAAATAGATAATATGAGAATAGCTGTTGTTGGAACCGGTTATGTCGGACTTGTATCCGGAACGTGTTTAGCCGAAACGGGGGTAACGGTAACGTGTGTAGATGTTAACAATGCCAAGATCGAATTGTTGAATAATGGGGGTATGCCTATTTATGAACCGGGACTGGCAGAATTGGTTACCCGGAACCGGGAAGACGGACGCCTCTTTTTCACTACTTCGTTGCGAGAGGCATTGAAGGATGCGGATGCTGTTTTTATTGCCGTGGGAACCCCGCCTGATGAGGATGGGAGTGCCGATCTGCACTACGTGCTGGACGTGGCTCGTGAAATCGGGGAGATTATAAATGATTATATTGTCGTGGTGACGAAATCAACGGTACCCGTGGGAACGAATTACAAGGTGAAAGGAGTAATTCAGGCTGCTTTGGGAAAACGGGGAGTGGACGTGGCATTTGACGTGGCTTCTAACCCGGAATTCTTGAAGGAAGGGGATGCTGTGAATGATTTTATCTCTCCGGATCGCGTGGTGATTGGGGTGGAGAGTGATCGCGCCCGTCGGGTCATGGAACGTTTATATCATGCTTTTATATTGAATAACACTCCGATTTATTTCATGGATATATTATCGGCGGAAATGACTAAATATGCGGCGAACTCGATGCTGGCTACCCGTATTTCGTTTATGAATGACATCGCTAATTTGTGCGAAATTGTCGGGGCTGACGTGGAGGCCGTGAAGAAAGGCATCGGTAGTGATTCCCGTATCGGGAAGAAGTTCTTGAATGCCGGGTGCGGTTACGGGGGATCTTGTTTTCCGAAGGACGTGAAAGCGTTGATTCGTACGGGGGATGATCATGGACATAGCTTGGAGTTACTGAAAGCGGTGGAGCGGGTGAACGAGAAACAAAAGAGCGTGTTGTTTAGAAAGATCACTTCACACTTCGGGACGGATTTGACGGGAAAACGTTTTGCCATGTGGGGCTTATCGTTTAAACCGGGTACGGATGATTTACGGGAAGCACCTTCATTGGTGTTGATTGATAAATTGGTGGAAGCCGGAGCCGTGGTACGGGGATTTGACCCGGTGGCCATGGAAGAGTGTCGGAGACGGATAGGTGATCGTATTGAATACGCGGAGAATATGTACGATGCGTTGACCGATGCCGATGCCTTGATCGTGGTGACGGAATGGGCCGAATTCAAGATTCCCAAGTTTACTTTTATCGAAAAAGCATTAAAGCACAAGATTATATTTGACGGAAGAAATATATACAGTCCGGAACAGATGAAAGAATTCGGTTATATGTATTACGGAATCGGACGGAAAGACAATTAGCAATTGAAAAATGAATGGATTTATGATTTGCGACAAAAAAGTGTCAGGTTTGTGCGTGGAAATCTAAAATCTAAAATCAATAAATCTAAAATTGGAATGGTTCATTATCGAATATTGTTTATCGTGAATCCTATATCGGGATTCGGTTTGGGCTGGGAGATTCCTTACCGGATAAGGCATATTGCGGCGTACAAACACATCGAGTACAATATACGTTTCACGGAATATGCCGGGCACGCGAAAGAGATCGTGGAGCAGGCCAAGCATCAGAATTACACGCATATCATCGCGGCAGGTGGGGATGGTACGGTAAATGAAATCGGTACTGCCCTGATAAATACGGGCATCGCTTTTGGCGTGATTTCTTTGGGGAGTGGTAACGGCTTTGCCCGTCATTTAGGTTTTTCCCAGATGATGAATAAAGCGTTGAAACAGATTTTGAAAAGTGAAACCACAGATATTGATGTCGTGGAGATTAATGGCCATTACTCGTTGAACGTGAGTGGTTTCGGCTTTGATGCCGAAGTGGCTCACTTTTTTAGTAGGATGAAGATCCGGGGTATATTCTCTTACATCTATTCAATCATACATATGTGGTTTCGTTACCCCAGTAAGCGTTACGTGTTTCATATAGACGGGAAAACGTGGGAGGAAGATTGCTTCGTTTTGAGTGTTGCTAATAGTTCCCAGTATGGGAATAATGCCTCGATTGCCCCAAAAGCTTCGTTACGGGACGGGTTGGTTGATGTTTGTATTCTAAAGAGGCCGAAATATTATCAAATACCTCGTTTCCTCTATTGCTTTATGAATTCCAAGATCGCTCGGCTTCCTTATTTTAGCGAAATCCAATGCAAAGAGGCTATTTTGGAAGGTGACTTGAATAAAGCCCATATTGATGGAGACCCGTATATTTTGGAATCTCCGGTAAAGGTAAAAGTACTTCCTGGAGTATTGAAAGTGATTGCCCCAAAACTATCCAGGAAGAAGAAAAATATGACAGTTTGATTTAATCTAAAACTACTTGTCCTGTGGGGATAGGGCTATTTGTTTCTCGATAAGCTGATCCAAAGAGATGAATGTTTCGGTTTTAGCGATACCGGGGATGTTCTGTAACGTGTTGATCAGAATATCCATCAAGTGCTGGTGATCGTTGCATCTTAATTTAATCAAGAAGGTAAAGCCACCCGTGATGAAGTGACATTCTGTAACTTCCGGGATGCTTTCAATCTCTTTCACGACAGTCTTGTAGGTGTGGGCGTGGTCAAGGATAACCCCGATAAAAGCGCATACTCCAAAACCAAGCGCGTCGGGTTTCACGATAAAACGGGAACCTTCGATAATACCGGAATCTTCCATCTTTTTCACGCGTTGGTGGATGGCGGCTCCGGATATGCCGCATTCCCGGGCTATTTCCAAAAAGGGAATTCTTGCATTTTTTACAAGATGAGACAAGATCTTGCGATCGATGTCATCGATTTGATATTTTACACTCATTATTTTCTTTTTACCTGTTAAAACTTAATACGCTGTACAGTTGTTTACGCTGTTTGTAATATTGCCATCCATCTTCGTTCGTGATGGTTTTGATTACCCCGTCAATCAAATTGTTGAAAATTGTAGCGAAATCAAAGACTTCGGGAGGATAGATTTCTTGATTGTGAATATCATTCAGTTTGGCAATATACATGCGGGCAACCATTTCACTTGATACGTCGTTTTTATACATACCTTGTTGCATCCCCTTTTCGATGTTAATTTTAATCTTTTCATAGATAAAATTGGAACGTTCCAGTTTGTGCTGTTCGAATAGTTCCGGGAACGCCTCGGCTAATTTGTAGCTGACGGAAGGTGACACGTTAAAAAAGCGTTGGTGGATCTCGTTTCCAACCAGTAGTAGAATGTCAATTGCGTTCCATCCATCGAAATCGTATTCTTTGAATATCTTTTCAAAAGCAATACGCTCTTGCTCGAAGATACTCTTCGCGATGTCTTCCATGTCTGAGAAATTCTCGTTAATCTCCTCAAGAGAAGTTCCCATTTTCTTTAATTTATCGTCCGATAATTCAGTTCCGTAGCGATAAACATAGTTCCTCAGTTTTTCTGTCAACTGGCACTTTTTCTCAGTCATAATGGATATGGTTATTTTAGATTCTTGCCGTAAAGATACGAAACAATTAAGAATTGAAAGAATTATAAGTTGTAAATTATCATATTCTGATTATTTTTGTGTCTATACTGAGGATTTGAAACTTGGGATCAGAAATACGAATTTATAAAATAGAAACGATCGTGAAAAAGTTGTTGTTGTTAACGAGTGTATTGGCTTGGATATCTGGTGTTTCTGCGGAAGAAAAACCGAAATTGATAGTGGGAGTGGTGATCAGCCATTTTTATCCGGAATGGATGGATATGTATGGTAACGAATTGTCTGAGAATGGTTTGAAACGGGTTATGAAACAAGGAACCCGGGTGAATGTGAATTATAACTATTTTTACACGCAAACCGGGGTGGATCACGCATCGATTTACACGGGTATGTTACCCACGGAACATGGAATCGTGTCGAGGGCGTGGTACGATCGTTTACGCCGGAAACGCCAGTATTCTACCCAATCCGATCGTTATACAGAGATCGGTGATCAACAGGCGGATAGTATAAAAAGTTTGTCTCCCGATTATTTGCAGACGATGAGCCTGGGGAGCGCCATGAAATGGAATAATCCCATGTCCCGGGTGTTCAGTATTGCCATGAATGGTGACGAAGCTGTTCTAAGTGGGGGAAGTAGTGCCGATATGGCCATCTGGTTTAGCGAGAAAACGGGTAAATGGGTATCCTCTTCTTATTATTGTTCGGAATTGCCCGAATGGTTGAGAATGTACAATACATGGGTCGAGAGCGATCATTTCGTGAATAAAGGATGGATGATGTTGTCTGACGAGGATAAGTCGGCTGCCCGAATTCGCCTGACGAATCATTTCTATTATGATATAGCCCGGGCAAAAAAGGAATATAATACTTACCGGGTTTTGAAAGCCACGCCTTACGCAAATACATTGGTACGGGTGTTGGCCGAAAAATTGATTGACGAGGAAAGATTGGGAGTGGATAATGATCCGGATTTGCTGGCCTTGAATTTTTCCTGTTTAGACTATATGTCCCGGGATTTCACGATAGATTCGAGCGAGGAGAAGGATATGTTGGTCCGTTTGGATATGGATATTTCGGCATTGGTGAGTAAGTTGGATGCCCGGGTCGGGAAAGGAAACTACACGCTGTTCGTGACTTTTTCCGAGATGCGGGAGTTGATGCCGGAGGATTTGCGGAAAATTAAAGTGAATTCTGATTATTTTAGTATATTTAAGGCCGTGGCCTTGTTGAAGTCTTACTTGGGATTGGTTTACGGGCCGGGTGACTGGATTTCCGATTATGATCAGGGACAAATTTATTTGAACCGGGAGCTGATCGAGCAGAAGAAGATAAATCTGAAGGAAATGCAGGATAAAGTGGCTGATTTTATGATCGAGTTCGAGGGGGTAGCCAAAGTCATGACAGCTTATTCACTGACGCATACTTCTTTTCCGGAGGGGGTAAATCGATTGGTTCAGAACTCGTTCTCGCATAAGCGTAGCGGGGATGTTTTTTTCTGTATCCATCCGACTTGGGTTTCGGAATTGAAAGAGTTGGAAGATACTTATTTCCGACATACGAAGCGTCCGATTGTTCCCCTGTATTTATACGGTGCGGGAGTGAAGGCCGATTTGAAAGGGAACTACACGATGTCGGATTTGTTACCTACTTTGTGTAAGATATTAGGGATAAATGCTCCTTACACGGCACACGGGAAGGCGATGTTTTAGTGGGGATTAAAAGTGTTCGACGAACGCCCCTTTGTCCGCCTTTGGTTAATCTGTAGTTTCCTAAAATTGGTTTACTAGATTTGACATTCAATAAATTGTAAAAACA
>OIXA01002494.1_pt1 | contig 21015 bp, 15 predicted proteins | sample 1587721 | NCBI WGS metagenome assembly OIXA01 (sample SAMEA3888900, study PRJEB22519) | human gut metagenome | biome: human gut; feature: human-associated habitat; material: faeces | place: Denmark | collected 2013 | reverse complement strand
CCAGGGTGTCGCTTCGCTTGCCCTGGGCTGGGTGCTCCATTGGGCTTTCAGCCCGTACTTGCAAATACGACCTATTGCACCACAGTTGGCAACGAAGTCGTATTTAGGTCCTACAATGGTCTCTCTATCACGAGCATAGAAATGGCCACTATTATTTTAGCAAGTGCGGCCTGAAAGGCCAATGGAGCACCCAGCCCAGGGCAAGCGAAGCGACACCCTGGGTCCCCCCGTGTTGGAGCAGTCGCGCCCTGTAAGGGCAAAAGCATTACGATACGCCTTGGACGTTTCACCCTACAGCAATATATAACAATGTGCCAATATGCTAACAAGCAACGCTACGGCGTCAGCTCATTAACATATTGGCACATTGCCATATTAACTCATTAGCACATTATCCTACAACGGGAACGACATGCCAATGGCGATGTTGCTGTTGGCACGGTTGAGGGGAATGCCCTGTTTGCTCAATTTGCCAAAGAAGCGGTCGGTACCGATGGTAAAGTTGAAGTGCTTGGCGTGGAGACTGGCCACAAGACCACCCTGCACACCTGTGCTGGTAAAGCCCATGCTCAACGAGGCATCGAACCACTTAACAGGTGCCACATTGGCCGAGAAACGACCCTGGTGGTAGCTGTGGCGACCCGCCATGCGGCTCTGATAGAGGAAACCGAAACGCAGGTTGCGATAAGCTGGCAGCGTATACTCGGCACCGAGGCTGAGGGTAGCAGCCAAGGCACGGGTGGCCGACTTCACACCGTCGTCGTACACGGCAAAGGCATCGCCAAGGTCGTCGCCAAGGTCCTCAAACTGGTCGCCAAGGTCGCGGCCGTCCTGGTTGATGGGTATTTCCTCACCGTAGTTGCCATTGCCAAAGCCCTCAAATTCCCAATGGCCGGTCGATGAGGCGTGCTGCGCATTGTTCCAGTTTATAAAGCCCAGGTCGGTAAGTGCTGCGCTCACCGTGAGGTCTTCCATCACCTTGTAGGTAGCACCCAAGTCTACGGCCATACCAAAGCCAGCCAAACCGCCCTTAAAGTCGCCAAGCTCCTTGATGCGGTGGCGCGGCAGTTCGCCGGGCTGCACATTCTCAACAGGCTCCGTCTTGTCCGACTGCTTGAACTCGGTTTTCATAATCGAGGCCACAGCCTGCACATCGCCGCTCACCTGCCACTTGTCTTCGGCCAGCTGGAAACGCACGTCCTTGCCCGACACATCGGCATAAGCCAAACCAAAGAGGAATTTGAACTTGCCGCCCACAGTCCATTTGTCGTCAATTTTATGCGAGTGGCCCAAGCCCAACTCGGCATAGTTTTCGGTGCGCACACCCAGGTTGGTAATGTTGTACTCCTGGCTGCCGATGTTCTTCATAAACTCAAACAGCGTTTTGGGCAGACACAGATTGGTGTTGGAACGCACATTGAGCTCTACCGAGTTGATGCCGCCAAAAGCCTTGAAGCCAAAGCCGAACAACTGATATTTGAGGTTAACCGAAAGGCGGTTCTTGTCCTTCAGTCCACCGAGAAACTCACCAGCGTCCACATTGGGGTGCATAAAGGTGGTAAGGGTGTTGCCATTCTCGCCGTAGCCCTGCCAGTCGGGCCCCATTTTATAAACAAACTTTTTCAGTCCGATGTTACCCGTTGTGCCCACGCTGAAGTCGCCCAGTGGCAGTAACGGCATCGACACATACGGCTTGTCGAGCAAGGCAGGGTTGATGTCGTGGCGTGAGGTCGAAGAGTTCATGAAGTAAGTGGTGCTCACTTCGGTCTGTGCCGCAGCAGGCAGTGCCAGCATGGCGGCCAGTGAGAGTATATGACGTAGTTTCATATTGGTCAGAGTATTGTATTAGACTATGAAAGGGATTTAGTTGAAATCGGCAATCACACCCGCATGGAGCTTGATCTTGATATTGTTAAGCTTGAGGTACTGGGTAGACACCAACTTGTTGCTGCCAGTAGCGTCGGCATGTATGTTGAAACACAGTTTGTCGATGCGGCTGAGCAAGTCCTTGTTATCAAGTTTGGCAGTAATCTTAATAGGCGTCATCACCTCTGAGCCACTGCGCTGCTTCACCTCGCCATTCATGGTGTAGGTGCTGCCGTCGCCCGGAGCCACATGGGCCTCGGCGGTGTTGAACTCAACAGGCACCTCATTGCCGTCCACATCTACAGCCTTCAAGCCCACGAGCAGTTCGAGCGGAATGGTGTTGTAAGCATCGGCCATCACCTCGAGTGTACCAGTGGCGCTGAGGTCCTTGAGGTCGCTGTGCATGCTCTCGGTAGAGTCGTTGTACACCACCTTCAGGCCACGGTCAAACTCAAACGGCACAAACACGCTGTAGTCGGCATCAACATGATAGTCGCGGCCAAGCTGCACGGTGTAGTACTCATTCTTTACGTTGATTTGATTGTTCTTAAGGTCTACCTCCAGGTAATCGGGCAGTTCGGTAATGAGGTCGCCAATGTTAGCCGTGTTCTTCACCGTGGCAGCACCGGCCTTGGCCCCTTCGGGGTCGTAGGGGGCATTGCCCTGATAGTAGTACACATAGTTGTCGCGGCCCATGTTCATCACGCTCTTGTCAAGCTTTACTACCTTGGTGGGGGCACCGTTTTCAAAGGCGCCATTCTCCTTCACAGCCGTGAGCGTACCGCTCAAGTCAATGCCCACGGGCAGTGTGCTCATGTTGGCATGGAAACGTATGGTGGGGTTGGTGGCCACAATGCGCACGTCCTTGTCCTGCAGGAAGTCGGGCAGGTCGCTGCTCACGTCGATGCGCTCGTTGTCGGGATTGATGGCCGGATTGAATATACCCGTCACCTGGCTGATGTTGAGCACATTGTTGGGCACCTTTATGTCGAGGCGCACCGAAGCCTGATCGCCCTCGTTCATGCTGAGCTCGCGGCCGGCACGGTTTTCAAAGTACACTTGCTCGGCAGTCATTCTCACCTTGAGTTCGTTGGGGGTCAGTTCGATGTTGCCATTCTCCACTTTGCCGTTATGTGTAGTTTGGTCGAGTGCCACCTTGTTGAGGTAGACTGAGCAAATTTCAGGATTGTTGCGGTTGTAGTTGTATGTGCCGCCGTTAAGAGTGTACACAAGCACATTGCCTTCTTTCAGTTCCCAGCCCGAAGCCACATCGGTCACACCGAGGAATTTGGGCAGATAGAGGCGGACATTTTTAAGGTGTGTTACACCCAGGTTGAGTGAGGCGGGTTGATTGGCCTCGGTCAGTGTCAAGGCCACCTTTGAGCGTTGCAGGTCGATGGTCTTAACCTGCTTCACGTCGCTCACATCCGTAATTTTGAAGTCAACCTCCTGGTCACCCTCGGCACTGCCGTGCATCTCAAAGTTGGCCGGTATGGGCAACGGTTTGTGTTTTTCCACGAAGACACCGACAGTTTCCAATTGCTCCTTTACGTCGTTGTATTGAAGTACAGGCGTATTCATGTCGAGCTTGGTGTCGTTAAAACTGGTGGTCATGTTGTCCACCTTGACGTTGAAGTTTGAGGTGCCGTCCTTCACCAGATAGTAAAGTCCGTTAGCCTCGGTTTTCACCGTTTCGTCTTCGTCAAGTATGTCGGCCAGCGCAATGAGGTCGGTATTGCCAAGTTTCACACCGAGTCCGTCGGTGTTGAGTTTCATGGTAAGGTCTACTTTATCGAGATCGTAGGAATCGTCAATGCAACCAGTGAACAACAGGGTTGTTCCGGCACAGAGCATTCCCGTTACCAATAGGTGCTTGAATAGTGGGTTTGCCATAATCTGTAGAGGGGTTATAGGTTTAAGTAATGTGTTTAATTGTCGCTATAAGTTCCGCAAACTAACTCGTATCATACTGGCGAGTGTATGCCTTTAGATGTAAATAAGTGTTTGCCTTATGCCACAAAGGTATGAATATTTATTGTTATTAGCACGTCTTAATCTGCTTTTTCTTAAAAATAATTTAGTTGGTGTGCATAAGTGGTCGAAAACACTGCATAGGTGGTAAAATATGGAAGTAGAGCGATGTTCATTCACGCCGTGTGCCACCGCCCGACAGCCGTTGCCCAATGGCCTCTGCCCCCCTGCCGCGTCACGGCACTGGCTGTGCCGATTTCCGGTTACGGGCGAGCGGCATTTCTGTTACGGGCGAGCGGCATTCGGTTTGCTCCGACAGAAATACCGCCCTCCCGTAACAGAAAACCCGCTCGCCCCATGCCGTAGCCGCGCGGTGGGGCACGGGGCGAAACACCCTGGTACGACCACACTGCCAACAAGGGGGCGAACGATTTTTCCACACACTGGCTCATTCCCTCATATACTCATTATTCTATTTTCTTTTTTATTCTATAGATTAAAATTAAAGATACCTATGTTGGGTATATATGGCTGTGGAAAGTGTGCATAGTTTTCTGTCCCAAAATTTGGCCAGTAAGTTATCCCCGTTTTGCACGTGGTTACTCACATTTTTATCCACAGCCTGTGGTTGGGGCAAAATGCCTATTTATAAAGGTGGGTTGGCGGCATGGGCTGTGACTATTCCACACCCTGTTGAAAACTTTTAGGTGTACAAAAAAAGTTTGTGGAAAGTGGCCGAAAACTGTGGACTATGGTGGTGAAATACTGCGTAAAACGTTGTGAACTCGTGGATAACCATATTGGGCCATACGGCCATGCGGGGGCATAGGTTATCCCCACCCCTCTCCACAGGTTTTCCACAGTTTATGCACGGGGTTATCCACGGGGTTTTCGTAACTTTGCAGGCAAATAAATATATAATATACAAGCAATGCGAAAACTTACTGTTGAGGATCTTAACCGCATAGACGTTGACACTTTTAAGCAGGCCCCCAAGGTGCCGCTTGTGATGGTGCTCGACAACATACGCTCGGTGCACAATGTGGGCAGTGTGTTGCGCACGGCCGATGCCATGCGCATTGAGGCGGTGTATATGTGTGGCATTACGGCCACACCGCCTTCGGCCGAGATGCACAAAACGGCTCTCGGGGCCGAGGACTCTGTGACATGGCGCTACTACAACGACACGCTGCAGGCTGTAAGCGAACTCAAGGCGGCGGGCTACGTGGTGCTGGCGGTGGAGCAGGTTGAGGGCAGCCTTAAACTGGGTGCCTTCAAGTTCGACCCTTCAAAACGCTATGCTCTGGTGATGGGTAATGAGGTGAAGGGGGTACGGCAGGACGTGGTGGACGCTTGCGACCAGGCTCTCGAAATTCCGCAGTATGGCACAAAGCACAGCATGAATGTGAGCGTGACGGCTGGCATTGTGATGTGGGAGGCGACGAGCGCGTTTCGTTAATGTGGCAATGTGGTAATTCCTCAATTATTGCAGTCCGGTAAAACGTAAGCATGTGAACGGACTCAAGCACCAAACGCTACCACCCAACGCTACCTCTAATGGGGGCGACGCGTCTCGCGTCGGGGTAGAGAAAGGAGGAAAAAAATAAAGCTGCATCTTTTCCCGACGCGAGACGCGTCGCCCCCATTAGAGGTAGCGTTTTGTGCTGCCTAATGATGCCATTCTGTGATAAACTCAAGCACCTAACGCTACCACGCGTCGCCCCCATTAGTGTTTGCGATTTTGGGCAGCGCGTTTTTAAGCAACTTAAAATGTTCCAAGAAACGGCCTCGCTTTTGATGCCAAATTCTACAATAATTCAACACCTTTTTCATGATAATCAGTTTAGACCTTGATGGTACGCTTACGAATAGCGAAAAGAAAGTAACACCGCGCACACGCCAGGCACTGCTCGATGCTGAGGCCAATGGGGCTGTGTTGGTGCTGGCTTCGGGACGCCCCACTTATGGCATTGCGCCGGTGGCCGAATGCCTCGAAATGGAAAAACGCGGCGGCTATATCCTGTCGTACAACGGCGGACAAATTGTGGACTGGAAAAGCAAAGAGCTTATCTATGCCAAACACCTGCCGGCACAGGTCATTCCGGTGTTGCACCAGTATGCGCGCCAACACCACTATGCCTTGCTGGGATATGTGGGACACGACATTGTGACGGAAATGCCTGACGATGAATATGTGCACGAGGAGAGCCGTATTAACAATATGGCTATACGGGGTGTGGATAACTTGCTCGAGGCCATTGAGCCGCAACCTACCAAACTGCTCATGACGGGACACCCCGACGACATGGTGCGTGCCGAGGCTGAACTGGCCGATGTGGTGGGAAATGACATGGAGGTGTTCCGCTCGGCTCCTTTCTTTCTCGAACTGGTGCCCAAGGGCATTGACAAGGCGCAGTCGCTCATGCGCTTGCTGAGCCTCATTGGTCAGCAGCCGGCCGACATGATAGCTTTTGGCGATGGCTATAACGACCTTTCAATGTTGCGACTGGCCGGCATCGGGGTGGCTATGGCTAACGCTGCCCCCGAGGTGCGCGCCGAAGCTGACTTTGTAACGCTCTCGAATGATGAAGACGGAATAGCGCATTATTTGGAGAGCCAGGCGGGCGCTGCTTGCTGATATACACAAATGTGCAGATACAAAGATGTGCAGATGATATACAATTACATCATCTGCACATCTTTGTATCTGCACATTTGCTCGCAGCGCGAGCGTGGCTTACTTAAATATCACGCCATAGGGGTGAATGCCTGTGGCAATGCGCTTGCTGAATGCACCATTGCTGGTGTATACGTTGATGTAGCCGGGCTTGGCATAACCATTAGAGCCGTTGTCAGAGCAAACATAGATGTCGCCGTTGGCCGGGTTCACGTCCATACAGATGGGGGCAAAGGTGTACTCGGTGGTGTTGGCGGGAGTTTGCAGGAAATTGTTGCTCAACTGTGCGCCAGTGGCCGCATTGTACACACTGCTGCTGATGGTGGTGGCGTAAGTGCTCCAGTCGGTCACGGCATGGATAACATAGAGCAAGTCTTGCTTGCCCGTAGCGCGCGATGTGCGGTTTTGGGTGTTGGTGGCAATATAAGTACCGTCGCACAGTACCGACACATTGTCGTTGGCATCAATCTTCCACACCTTGTTGGCGGTGTAGGGCGTGGTAACGTACACATTGCCCGAGTTGTCGGCAGCCATCTCCCAAGGGTCGGTAATGCCCTCGTTGGTGATGCTCTTCACCTTGCTGAAGGTAGCTTCGTCAATTACGGCGATGGCCGAGTTGGCATAACCTGCGCCATAATTGTTGGCATCGCTACAAGCCACGTACACCTTGCCATTGGCGGCAGCCATGCCATAAGGGTTGGGGCCTACGGCCAGCGGGGCCGACTTGGTGTAGCTTGTGGTGTCGATGCGGGTGACAAAGCCGTCGTTGTTGCTGATGTACACATGGCCGTTGCTGGCGCATACTGCTTCGGGTTGGTTGGTTTGTACGCTACTTATTACAGTAGCGGTGTTGGCGTCGAGCACCCATACAAGGTTCGAAGCGAACACGGGCACATACATCTTTGAGCCGTAGATGATGGGCTTTTGCGGTGCGTCACCAATCAGCTGGCCGTTAGCCTTGAAGAACACACTGTCGGTTTTGGTGCCGTTCTGGGCAATGAAGTCGAGTGCACCGGCCACGTTGCCATAAGAGTTGCCTTGGTTGATAACGTACATGCCGGCCTCACCGCGCAGGGGTGCGGGAGCGGGAGTGGGTTCATCGTCCGAACAAGCGGTGAAACCTACCGCTACGAGCAGCGCAATGGCTGCAAACTTGAGTTGTTTAAGCATAATTGATTTAATATAATAGTTGTGTTATTATTGTATTGTTGATATATGCGTTGTAGAATTTAGTAAACAAGTTGTCGGGTTTGCAGGTAAGTATGCCAAATATATTAAGCTCCTTACCATTCAGTAAGTAGTGTTGAACATACTTACTTGTCAACCTGTTAACCTGTCAACCTGTCAACCTGTTAACCTGTCAACTTGTTAACTCTTCAACTTGTCAACCCTTCACCTTATAATTGGTATTTGATGCTGAGTCTGTAGGAGCGTCCGGGCATGGGGTAGCGCCCGATTACCTCATAGCGTTTGTCAAAGGCATTTACCAAGTCGGCACGCAAAGTGAGTTGTGAATGACGCAGTTGCAGTGTGCGGTAGAGGGCAAATCCCCACTCTGCGTAGGCCGGCAAATTGGTGTTGGCTATATGCTCATTGTTACACCAGCGTAGTGAAGCGTACGACACACTGCCCACCACAGCCACCCACGGACTCTGCCAGGTGAGCGAGGCCGCCCCGCTGTGCACCGGGGTGTAGGCCAGTTGTTTGTGCCAGGTGGAGAGTTTGTCCGACGTGTGGTCGGTGCTGTGCTGAAGGGTGTAGTTGGCAGCCAGCAGCAAGGTGTGGCGTGGCACAGGTTGCCATGTGCTCTGCAGCGTGACGTCGAGTCCGGCGGTGCGCACATCGCCCATGTTGACCGTGCGCCACACAAACAGGTTGTAGGGCACCGACACGATGCGGTCGGCCACGCGGTTGTAGTAACCATCGGCCGTAAGGGCCAGCAGTGGCCACCACTTGCGGCTGGGAGCGGCCTGCATGGTGAGTCCTGCCGAGAGTTGGCGCGTGAGTTCGGGCTTGAGGGTGGCGGAGCCCAGGTGGTAGTAATAGTTCTCGGTGAAGGTGGGCATGCGGAAACTCTCCTTGTAGCCCGCCCTGAGGTAGAGCCATAGCGGTGCGCGCACAGCCAGATACGAGGCTGTAAGGCTCGGTGTGAGGCGTTGTGCGTTGGCCGCCGCCGTGCCGTGGCGCATGTGGTTCCAGTAGCAGTGCAGTATGCCGCGTGCCATCAGTTGCCAGCGTGCGGTGTGCAGTTGCAGCGCGAGGGCTTGCAGCCAGGTGTCGCGGCTCACGACGTGGTCGGTGGGCAGGTTGTTGTTCTGTGAGGCGTGTGAATAGTCGGTGGTGTAGGCTGCTTGCAGCCATGCCGTGAGGTGCAGTGCCGCCCCGGCTGTGGCGTATGCCTCGCGCTGCCAATAGTTTTGGTGCAGTGCGCCGCCAGGATATTGCCCCCCTATGTCGGTGTACTGGCTTGTTTGCCAGTTGTATTTAGCTGCCGCAAACACACTCAGCCGTTGCCACTGCTGTTGCCAGTGTGCCTGGCCAAAAGCCGTTTGCTCGAGCAGGCGCTCCGTGCCATTGTTCACATAGTAGTGCACCATGCCGGGCAGGTGGCGGTAGTTGTGGTAAAAGTAAGCTTTGGCGGTGACCATGCCCCCGTGGCTGAGTGTTTGCCTCACATTGGCCTCGGTGGTGACGCGCTGCATGCGGCTGTTGTTACGAGTGAGGTGTGAGGTGGTGAGTCCGTTTTTCAGCGTAAAGGGATAGTTGTTGTCGGCAAAGAAGTAGTTGCTGCTCACATTCATGGCTGTGCCGCTGCGCCACGCCTTGTTGAGTGTGAGGGCGGGTGCCCAGGTGTTGAACGAGGCTTGTTGCAGTGTGGCAGTGGCGTGCCATCGGTGGTCGGGGTTGAGGCTCCAGGGAGTGTGCATGTTCACCACGGCAGAGGCCATGTTGCGCACCGGCACGAGCAGTTGTGCGTTGTCGAGCGTTTGCAGTTCAATGTCCGCCAGATTGTCAATGCAGAACTGTCCCATGTCAATTTGTCCCTGTCGCGTGTCGGTCACGGCCAGTCCGTCGTAGCTCACGGCCGTGTGTCCAGCTCCCAGTCCGCGCACGCTTATCGTTTTAAGTCCGCCGGCCCCGCCGTAGTCGCGCAGGTTGACGCCCGCCATGCGGCGCAGCGCGTCGGCGGTGCTTGTGATGCCACGTCGCATGATGTCTGCCGAGTCGATGCGTTGCACGGTAACGGCAGTGGCCAGTCCGGCCACGCGCCGTTGGGCGGTGACTTCGGCCGTGCGCAGCGTGTCAGGCTCCGCCAGGGTGATACATGCGGATACAATAAGGGCTATCAATGCTTGATGTGTGTAGTGTGTTGGGTGATGTGTTGTAGCCAGCCCCTCCTCGGGGGCTCGGTCATACGTCACCGGCAAGTGTGCTTGCCAGGGCCGGCGGCAGGTATTCTGGCTTATCCCCCGGCAGCTCCGCCTTCCCACTTTGGTCGTGTCGACACAAAGCAGTGGCCACATTGGAGTGCCGGAACAAAGGGCATACAGCAGCGGGACTGCACGGGATTCACACCCGTTTCCCTAATCCGTCGGACTTATTGTGTGCAAAAGTAATAAAAATAAATCAATGTGCTGGTGTGTTGATGTGGTAATGTGCTGACGTAGTAGCGTTGCTTGGCAGCCGCTAACGCGGAAAACAGAAGGACATAAGTTGTGGAGTGTGTTAGCCGCTAACGCGGAAAACAGAAGAACATAAGGACAAAAGAACATAAGGCCGCTGCGCGGCTGACAGCCACGGACTGACGTCTGCGTGGCTCAAGAACATAAGGGCTGACGCCGAGGTGTGGGCTTTTGAAGCGCTTACCGCGGTAACATAAGAACATAAGCTACATAAGAGACATAAGGGCTGACGTCAGTCCGTGGCTCTCAGCCGCGCAGCGGCCTTATGTCCTTATGTCCTTATGTTCTTTTGTTTTCCGCGTTAGCGGCTGCCAAGCCACGCTACGGCGTCAGCCCGTTACCACATTACTTCACTCTGCGGTTGAGTTGGTTATTAGCCTTTTCGCGTTTCGACTTGCCCACGCGTTTGCCCGTGGACTTCTTTTTGCTACCCGCCTTAAAGGCAAAAGGGTTGTGCGAGTTCTTTTTACGTTGCAGTACCATATATATAAGCGTTTTGGCGGCAAAATTAAAACATTTATTTGGTCATATAGAAAGTATAGCCTACTTTTGTCCACAGTAATTTACACACAACCTTAACTCACAGTAATCTTATATTCATGGAAACCTTACAAACTGTAGGCACATGGTTTGCCTCACCTTCGGGCCAGGTGGCCATCGTAATAGCCGTGTTTGCCCTTACCATTGTGGCCTTTATAGCCGACAAGGTGAGGTCGGACATTGTAGCGCTCAGTTCGCTCGCCCTGCTGCTTGTAACCAATGTGCTCACCCCCGGCGAGGCCCTGGCGGGCTTTTCAAACTCTGCTGTGGTCATGATGATTGGCCTGTTTGTGGTGGGCGGTGCCGTGTTTCAAACGGGTTTGGCGCGCACCATATCAGGACGCCTGCTCAAACTTGCCGGCACGAGCGAGGTGAAGCTCTTCTTTCTTGTAATGATAGTTACCAGTGTGGTGGCGGCCTTTGTGAGCAACACCGGTACGGTGGCCCTGCTGTTGCCCATCATTATGGCCATGGCCAAAAGCGCCGGTACCAGTCCGGCCAAACTCATGATGCCGTTGGCCTTTGCCAGCTCGATGGGTGGCATACTCACCCTGATAGGCACACCGCCCAACCTTATTGTCGACGGCTATTTGCGCGACAACGGACGCGAGGGCTTTGCCTTCTTCGACTTTCTGCCAATCGGCATCATTTGCTGTGCGGTGGGCTTTGTCCTGCTCTACCCCCTTTGCCGCTTTATGCTTGGCAAAAAGGCGCGTGAGGGAGCCGACAACCGCACCGACAACTCGCTGGCCGACCTGCTGCACGAGTATCACATTGCCGACCTCGTGTTCAGACTCAAGGCTCAAAGCGGCAGCATGCACCTTGAGGGCATGACCGTGGGCGAGCTCGACATACGCCACCAGTACGGTATTACCATACTTGAGGTGCGGCGTGCCAACCACACCATATTCAGCTCAAGCATTCAGGAGGCGGTGACGGCCAACACCGTGCTGCAGGCCGACGACACCTTTTACGTGCTGGGGCATCGCGAACAGGTGGAGGCTTTTGCCGCCGACCACAACCTGTCGGTGTTTGAGGACGAGGAACGCGAGGGCAAGGCCAAGCTCGACTTTTACGAAATTGGGCTGGCCGAGGTGCTTATATCGCCCGACTCGTCGCTTATAAACCGCACACTGCGCACAGCCAACTTTAGGGAGCGCTTTGGTGTGAATGTGCTGGCTGTAAAGCGTCAGGGCAACTACTTGTTTGAGAATGTGCTCGACGCGCCCGTTAAAAATGGCGACATGCTGCTTGTGCATGGCGAGTGGAAGGGCATTGAGAGCATGGCTAAAAAGAACCGCGAGTGGATTGTGATAGGCTCGCCGGCCGAGGAGGCCGAGAGCGTGGCACTCGACCACAAAGCACCCGTGGCCGCTGTGATAATGGCACTGATGGTGGGCTGCATGGTATTTGCCGACCAACTGGGGGTGAAACCCGTGGCGGTGGTTATCATAGCGGGGCTGCTCATGGTGCTGACACGTTGTGTGCGCAGTGTGGACGCGGCCTATAAAATGATAGGTTGGGAGAGCATTGTGCTCATTGCGGCCATGATGCCCATGAGCACCGCACTCTCTAAAACCGGCATTTCGGAGTGGATTGCCACCACACTGGTGGAGGGGCTGCATGCCTATGGCCCGATAGCCGCCATGGCGGGTGTGTATGTAGTAACATCGGTGCTGAGCACCTTTATCAGCAATTCGGCCACGGCCATATTGGTGGCACCCATAGCCTGGGCTGCTGCCGAACAGCTCGGCGTGTCGCCCACACCATTCATGATGACGGCTGCCGTGGCGGCAAGTGCCTGCTTTGCCACACCTATATGCACACCGCCTAACGCCATGGTGATGAATGCAGGACATTACAACTTTATGGACTACGTAAAGGTGGGATTGCCGCTGCAAATCGTAATGGGCATTGTGGCCATACTGGTCATTCCGCTCTTCTTCCCATTCTGATTACAACACAATAAACAATTATAACAACTACAACATGAAAAAGTTTTCAGCACTCTGCCTTTCACTGCTCGTGGCCTTTGCAGGCCTTACAGCCAAGGCGCAGAAGTTCAGCTACGGTATTGTGGCTGGTTATGACCTGACCAAGGTAAAGTATTCGGGCGACATGAAGAATAACTTCAGCTCCGACAACAAGTCGGGCTGGTATGTGGGTCCTAAAATTGTGTTCAGCACGGTCATGGGACTTGGCGTAGATGCCTCGTTGCAGTACTCACAGCGCAAGCTCAACATTACGCAGGAAGGCTACATTGACGGTAACGTGGTGTATGACAAAGTATCGCAGAGTCAGACATACCGCACCATCGAAATCCCCATTAACCTGCGCTACAGCATAGGGCTTGGCAGCTCGGCCAGCGTGTTTGCCTACACCGGTCCGCAGTTTGGCTTTGCCTTGCAAAACATGAAGTTCAATAATCTTGGCACAGGCAATAACTTTAGCCGCGAAAACCTCAACACCACATGGAACATTGGTGCCGGTGTGCGTTTGTTCAAGCACCTCGAGGCCAGCGTGGGTTACAACTTTGCCCTTGGCAAGGCCGGCAAGGCCATTCTTAACGGCGTTGGCGTTAACGAGGGTGAGAGCCAGGATTTGGAATTGAAGTACAAGACCAACACCTTCCAGGTGCAGCTGGCATATATGTTCTAAACTCTCTAAACTCATAAACTTATGCTTAGATTAAACTGTTTTTTCCAGGCCAACGAGGGCAAGTATGACGAGGCCCTGCAGGCCGCTATTGCCTTGACCGCCGCTTCGTTGAAGGACGAGGGCAACATTGCTTACGACACCTTTGAGAGTGCTACCCGCCCCGACGTGTTCATGATTTGCGAAACATGGCAGGACGAGGCTTCGCTTAAAAAGCACATGGCCGCCGACCACTTCAAACTCTATGTAGGCCAACTCGAAAAGCTCGGCACACTCAAGCTCGAGCAGTTCACCTTTGCCTAAACACCATAGCACGCCACACGCGCTAACGGGCACAGCACACCGTAAGGACACGCTGCCCCGTTAGCGCGTTTTTCAAAATTGGCATCAAAAGCGCGACCGTTTTTGTTGCATTATAAGTTGCCTGAAACGCGCCGCAAAAAAACGCAAGCACTAATGGGGGCGACGCGTCTCTTCAAGCGACAGACGCTACAACTGAGCGCCACCACCAAACGCAAGCACCAAACGCAAGCTCTAATGGGGGCGACGCGTCTCGCGTCGGGACTTTTTTCAGCAGCCTCGTCTCGCGGGAAAAGATTCAGCTATTATTTAGTATAGTTTGTATCTTTCCTTTTAATTATCCCGACGCGAGACGCGTCGCCCCCATTAGTTGTAGCGTTTTTTTGCAGCGCGTTTCAAGCAACTTATAATGCCCCAAAAACGGTCTCGTTTTTGATGTCAATTTTGAAAACCCTACCTGTTAGCGCGTGTTCTTGTGCGTAAATGCTTCTTGAGTGTGCGCATATAATTAACAGAAATGTAATAATTGCGGCATACTTTTGCAAGTATTTTTCAAAATAATTACCTTTGCGAGCGTATCCTTAAAATAATCGCAAGATGAATAAACTGCTACTCACGTTTTTCGCTTTGTTCGCCACACTGACCACAGCCCTGGCGGCAGACCCTGGTTTCAGTGCCGACAAGTTGTATCGCATTGACTGTGCCTGTTATGCGGGCCAGGGAGCGGTGGTGCTCGGTACCAAGCACGAGCAAACTATCTATTTGTACTACTTGCAAGGCGCCAGCTACCCCGACGATGCCTGGTGGCACATTGAGCCAGTGGGCGACGGCAGCTACACATTCCGCAATGCGGTGAGTGGGCAATATATGACGGCTGATAATGATTTGTATGATACTACCACGGGCAAATATCTAAAGCTCACCGACACCGATGAGGGCGACATGAGCCATTGGACGTTTGAGGAAACAACGTATAACAACCAGACCTATTATAAGGTAAAGTGCGTGAGCAGCGCAATAAGCAAGCCTTACTTTAATATGCGCACATCTGCATACATGCTTGGCGGATATGGTGAGGTCGATGGTGAAAACGGCAAATTTGCCTTTTACGAAAAGTCTGACGGTGGTACAGTAACTCCCGAACCCACCCCCACTCCCACAGGCAAAATAACCGACTACTATACCTCGGCAAGCATCAATGGCAAAGGTCTTACCTACGACAGTGCAAATGAAGCCTATTATTATACCCTGCCCGAGGCGTTGCGCCAGGGTGGCGATTTTGAGGCGGCAATCACTGCCACCTGGAATGCGGGCTACGAAACAGGCTACGAACTCCGCCTGAACGGGCAGGCACCCGATGCCACCACTGGCAACATTACCCTCAGTTCGCCCACGTGCCAAACGCCCTACACCCTTGGCGTGTACACTACCGACGGCACACTCAAAGCCACGGCACCGCTCAACTTCACCTTTTTGCCCATTGTCGAAATTAACACCGGGGGCAATGGCATAGGGTATGGCTATACAGCCGGCACCATACGTGTGGCAGAGGCCGATGCTGCGCGCCCCGACACCGTTATTACTGCCAAGTATAAGATACGCGGTGCTTCATCGACAGGCTATCCCAAAAAGTCGTATGCCATCAAGCTATACGATACCAATGGTAACTCGCTTGACTACAGTTTCTTTGGCTTGCGCTCTGACAACAACTGGATACTCGACGCCATGTATATAGACGGTGCCTGCATGCGCAACCGTGTGGCCACCGACTTGTGGAACGACTTCTCGGTGCGCCCCTACTATGCTGCCAAGGAACAGAAAGCCCTTACCGGCACTCGTGGCCACTTTGTAGAGGTGTTTATGAACGGCACCTACCACGGCCTGTACTGCATGACAGAGAAACTGGACCGCAAGCAGCTCAAACTCAAAAAGTATCAGGCAGCCGACCCCTCTGTTGCAGGCAGCACGGGCAAGGTGCGTGGCTTGCTTTACAAAACAAGCCAATGGGGTTATGAAGTGCACATGGGACACAATTCGGGCAATAAAGACTATCCCGGCACATCGCCCAGTGGCTACAGCAATACGTTGGGGCGTGAAACCTGGTGCAACTATGAACTGAAATACCCCGACTACGCTGAGGAGGCTGTAGAGTTCGGCCCCATGTACAATGCTGTGAACTTTGTGTGCACCAGCAGCCAGACCGACTTTGAGAGCGGGGTGAAGAGCTACTTCGACTTTGCCACTACGCGCGACTACTATCTGTTCATCGACCTGCTCTTGGCCACCGACAACCATGGCAAAAATATGTTCTACTATGTGTACGACCACTCAAAGAGCGACCTCGTGGGCATGGCACCATGGGACCTCGACGGTACATTCGGCATTAGATGGGATGGCAGCACAGGTTATACAAGCAATGCCACGCAGGACCTCGACACTTTCTTGTGGCAGTATGAGCACGGCCAGATGGGGCTTTACGACAAGTTGGCACTGAGCACCACGCTGAGCTGGGATAACTACCTGGCCGCACGCTATGCCACGCTGCGACGCAGCCAGTTCCAGCCTGCGGCCTTGGCACAGCGCTTTGCCACCTACGCCAGTCTGTTTGCCGACAGCCATGCCGATGTGCGTGAGCAGAACAAGTGGAGCAACCATAGTGGCATTCAGTCTGCGGCCACCTACGCCCAAAACTGGGTGCAAGAGCGTGTGGCCGCCCTCGACCAAAAGTACGACTACGCCACCCTCGTCACCCAGCAACCCATTGTGGCCTCAACACCCGAAGCCCCCGTGTGGTATGGCATAGACCTTGGCACCGGCGCTGGCAGCTGGACCGCAGCCAGTGGCCAAATTGATGCCGACAAGAAAAGCCTTTGTTCCACCGGTTTGCCACTGAGCCAGCAATGGTGTTTTGTGGGAAATGCCGATGAGGGTTATAAAATATACAACCGTGCCAGCCAGCAATATCTTGTGAGCAACGGCACCAACAACACCTTTGGCACAGAGGACGAGGCAAGCATCTTCCTGCTCTCAACCTCCACCGCTACCACCGGGGCCAAGCCTTACTACTGTTGGCGTGTGGCCAAAAACAAATATCTGGCCATGAACGATGGTGCGACAGCCCTTGTGGTGGGCACCACCAACAACGCCCAAGCCTCGTGGCAGTTCACACCCAACAATAGCTATGTGCTGGCCTACGCTCAAGCCTACGCCAATATTCCCGAAGGCGCATTGGGCATGCCTGCCTATTTGGCCGAGGCCGACCACCTTGCACAGTACAAAGCCGTTTATGAGGCGGCTGCCGCCAATGCCACCGATGCCAACATAGCCGCCCTTGTGGCCATGACGCAGCAGATAGAGCAAGGCGGTTCGCCCAGTGTGGATATTGACAACCTTAATGGCGGCTATTACCGCATTGTCAACGCCTCAACCACTGGTGCCCACCACATGTTGGCTGTACAGTCCGCAGGCACAACGCTCAGCACCATTGCTCCTACCACCGCCAATGCCGATGCCGTGTGGCAGTTGTCGCAAATTGCCACTTCTGGTCAGTTGGCACTCTACCACCCCAACCACGCGCAGTATGTACAGGCTAACCGTGCCGAGGTGGGCGAGGGTGCACAAGCTTACAGCCTGACGGCACAGGGCAAGGCCATGTTCGCACTCCAAGTCAATGACAATGCCTTGACCGAGGCAGCCGATGGCACTGTCGAGCTGACCGCCAACGCCACCTCAGCCAACGCAGGCTGTTGGTACCTTGTGCCAGCCACCACGCTCGATGTTAATCTCAACGCCGTGGCTGACGGCCGCTCATACGCCACCGTTTATCTGCCCTTCGGCATCAGCCATATTGAGGGTGCTGAGGCTTATGTGGGTGATGCTCCCCTCGACGGCCGCATCAACGTAACGGCTACAGAAAGTTTTGCTGCCAAAACGGGCATATTGCTTGTGAGCAACGAAAGCAACGACCAGGCCACACTCACCATAGGCCAGGGCGACAACCTTTACAGTGCCATCAGCGGTTCGCTTGTACAGTTCAGCATCAGCGATGCCGAGCGCACAGATTACCTCGTGTTTGGCCGTAATGCCGCCGATCTTGCGCAGGTAGGCTTCTTCACCCCGCAGCGCACCACGCTCTCGGCCAACCGTGGCTTTGTACGCACTGACGCCTATGAGGCTCTTACCCTCAACTTCGACCGCATCACCACCGCCACGGGTGCTGTCAAGCAGCAATCGGGCAATGCCACCATCTACTACGACCTTACCGGTCGCCGTGTGCTCAACCCCCTCAAGGGTGGCATCTACATTACTGGCGGACGCAAGGTGGTGTTCTGACACTTATAACATTATCATACGGGTTTGCCAGGCGTGATGTACACACCATATCCACGCCCGGCAAACTTTTAACTCACAAAACTCCTAAACTCATCAAACAAATGAAACAACAATATCAGGCCCCCAAGGCCGAACGTATAGACTATGTAGCTCCCATGTCGCCTTTGTGCGAGTCACCTGGAGGCAACAACCCCTCATCGTATCCAGGTAACCCCGATAGTGGCAACGAAACTCCCGACAATTTCTCACCGTCAAAGGGGTGGACGGGCAACGACAACGAATAAACTGCCCCGTATATTGGGTGGGCCATGCTGGTTTTGCAAAGCAAGCGGGCATGGCCCGCTCTATTTATGAATACAGGCTATCTAATGCACTCATATAAGTTGCCTGAAACGCGCTGTAAAAAACGCAAGCACTAATGGGGGCGACGCGTCCCGCGTCGGAATAGAGAAAGGAGGGAAATACGAACCTCTACTAAATAATAGCTGCATCTTTTCCCGACGCGAGACGCGTCGCCCCCATTAGAGGTAGCGTTTTGTGCTTGAGTCCGTTCGCATGTTTACTTTTCACCGAATAGCAACAACACCGAATAGAATGCCCAAAAACGATCTCATTTTTGATGCCGATTTTGAACACCCTACCTGTAAGGGCAAAAGCATTATTACAATGTGCTTTAGACTTTTACCGGAGCAATAATTGTTGAAAAGTTGCTAACTTTGCATATATGATAAGCACACTGATAAAAGCGCCGCGGCGCACACTGCGGTGGTTGCGCCGCTTTCGCCATCGCAGGGGGTACGGCATACACTCGCCCTTTGCCTTTGGTTTTGTAACGGGTGTGGTGTACGAGGCCGGTGCGTATTATGCCTATGCGCCGCTTGCGCAAAAGTGGCGCGGCATGCTGAATAGCTGCCCCTTGCGCCCAAAGGACCTGCGCCTGCTGCTGCGCCTGGCCAACTTTCAGCACCCGGCACGCTGCTGGTGTGTGGGGTATGCTGCCGACGGGGCAGAGGCTGCCTGGCTCAAGGCTGGCAGCAGCGGCACGCATTACACCACCCGTGCTGGCGGAAAGGCCGACATGATAGTGGCCAACCGAAACTGGCCCGCTTGTGCCGAAGCACTGACTGATGCTCTGGCCGAGGGGGGCATGATGGTGCTCACCCAGGTGGGCGGGCGCCAGCGCAGGGCGTGGCTCAAACTGCTGCAGCACCCTAAGGCGCAGGTGGCATTCGACCTTTACGACTTTGGCATAGTGTTTTTCCGTCCCGAATTGCAACGGCAGCACTATGTGGTGAATTACTTGTAATAACCTGTTGACGGGTTAACGGGTTGACCTAACTAATCCCATTGCTCATGATATATACCCGAACCGGCGATGCTGGCACTACTTCGCTTCCCGACGGCACACGTGTGTCCAAAACCGATGCGCGCATAGCCTGCTATGGTGCCCTTGACGAACTCAACGCGCAGCTTGGCTTGCTGCGTGCACAACTCTCCACCCTGCACATTGAGGGTGCACCACATGTATTTGAGGCTGACGAAAGGCTGATAGTGCGTGCCCAGCGACTGCTGTTCAGCCTCGATGCCACCCCGCATGACGTTGAGGCTCTTGAACACGGTATCGATGCCACCGACACATTGGTGGGCGGCATATTCCGTGGTTTTGTGTTGCCCGGTGGACACCCCGTGGCAGCTGTGGCCCATGTGGTGCGCTGTGTGTGCCGCCGCACGGAGCGCGAGCTCTGCTCACTCAGTGTTGCCGATGATGTGCAACGTATGCTACAGCCTGGCATGATGGCCTACATCAACCGTTTGTCCGACTTTCTGTTTGCCCTTGCACGCAAAATAAACAGCCTTACTGCTACGGCCGAGACATTGGTGGCGGAGTGAGTGCCTATAATTAAGCATATCTTCGTAACTTTGCAGCATCAATAACACAACAAAGACTAAACACACCAATGGACTTATTACACATCGTGACGCAGATGCTGATGATATTCGGCATTGTGCTGGTAGGCTTGTTTGCCGCCAAACGCGACTTGTGGTCGGGCGACCTCGACCGCAAACTGTCGGTTTTTATAATGAACATATCCATGCCAGCATTAATTCTTGCCTCGGTAATGGGCAAGGATTTGGCTTTTGAAAACTCCGAGCTCGTAGCTCTTGGCGTGGTGGCTGTGGTCAACTACATAGTGCTGATAGGGCTGGCCTACCTCATACCCCATGTGTTCAAGGTGAACAAGGCGCGTATGGGTATATGCCGTTTTATGCTGGCTTTTGGCAATGTGAGTTTCATTGGCTATCCTGTGTGCGATGCCGTGTTTGGCTCCAAAGCCGTGTTCTGCGCTTCGGTGCTCAACATACCTTTCAACTTGTTGGTGTTTACCATTGGCGTGTCGTTTATCAATGGTGGAAAGGCTAAGAGTGCTTTTTCGCCCAAACTCATACTGTCGCCTTGCGTCATAGCCTCGCTCATAGCTGTGGTCATAGCCATTGCGCGCATTAAAATGCCCGTCCCCGTGGGCGAATGGTTCCACCTGTTGGGTGACCTCACCACCCCCTGTGCCTTGCTCATTATTGGTTCGAGCCTGAGCCACATACCTGTGCGCGATATGTTTGGCAACCGTTTTGTTTATTCCATGACGCTATTGCGCCTTATTGTGCTGCCCCTTGCTGTGGGTGCTGTGCTGGCACTGATGGGCATCAATCCCTTTGTGAGTGATGTGGCGGTGGTGCTCAGTGCCATGCCTGTGGCCACTAACGGCATCATGCTTTGCTTGCAGTATGGCAAGGACGAGCGTGTGATGACGCAGGGACTGTTTTTTACCACGCTGATGTCGGTGGTGACCATACCTCTTGTGGCCTACGTGGCAAGTTTGTTCTAATTTACTCAAGTTTCGGATTTAGCAAGTGCGGGCTGAAAGCCCAATGGAGCCCATAGCCCAGGGCAAGCGAAGCGACACCCTGGGTATCGCGTGTTGGAGCAGTCGC
>OIXA01002492.1_pt1 | contig 21030 bp, 13 predicted proteins | sample 1587721 | NCBI WGS metagenome assembly OIXA01 (sample SAMEA3888900, study PRJEB22519) | human gut metagenome | biome: human gut; feature: human-associated habitat; material: faeces | place: Denmark | collected 2013 | reverse complement strand
TATTCAAGGTAGAGTTGGTGAGTAATCCTTTTAATTCTAGGATCATATATTCCGTAATCCAATCTTTGGCGGATTTGCCGCTTACCTCCTTAACAACCATGGTCAAGTATTTAGGGGTGATGCATAGAGAGTTCGCGTAGAACGTCACGCTTCTGTTCACTTTGTAATTACTCATGACCAATTGAAAAAATTTGTGGGTCAGTTCTTTCTTGTGTACATCTATCGTTGCCGTACTGTCTAAAGAATTGACTTTATAATGGTTATATATATCAAGGAATAATATGCGAAGTAAGAGTATAACCGACTCTCTTCGATACTGGTTTTCCGGATCGACGGCTTTTCTTATAAGTAATTCAAAGAAGTCTACAAAGGAAAGAGTTTCCACGTCTTCCATCTTGAAATAGTAATGTTGCCTCATATAGAAAAAGAAATGTGGCGAGAAACGACTGATACCGCTTAATATATCAGTATAAAAGGATTCCGTGATCGTGAAATATCTGATTTGGAAATCTACGCTAACGTCCGTTAATGCGACCAATTGCCCCGGCAAGATGATGATGAGCTCTTTAGGGGTTATAATGTGCTTGTTGGAATAGATATCAATTTTAGCGTTTCCTTTTACACAATAGATGACAATCCCTAATCTTATATAAGAAGGGTAAGTGGTAATAGGGAGTTCTTTGGAAAGTGTAAAGATCTTGAAGTCCTTCTCCAAAGAATAATCAATACCACTATTCGGCTCAACTATTTTTTTAATATTTATTTTACTTTTTCAATCCTTTTATGGTGCTTTTCTTTTGATATACCTTATTGCGGCAGTTTTTCAAAAATTTATTGCCCGTATACTTGTTTATATAAGAACTGTTGCAACTAAGTCCATAAAACCTATTTGCTTTCATTGTATTTTGAACTACTGCTATTCCTGAACATTTCAGAATACCAATTCCAGATTTACTGTTAGAAGCACAGTAATTTTTGTTAATCTGGACGCTTTTACACCCTGAAATCAGGATTCCTCTTCCCTGGTTTCCTGTCACCGTATTACTCTCCAGCACAACCTGGGGCGCAGATAACAGAAAAATACCATTTCCTTTATTACCGGATACTGTATTCTTATTTATTTTAAGTCCGGATACTGTCGCCTCAGCCCAAATGCCATCTTCCGCATTGGATTTTACAATATTGCCGAAGATATGATGAGCTCTTTTAGTTCCGGCTGTACCATTAATATAAAGTCCAGGACCATTTTTTCCACGGACTGTATTTCCCTGCACTTTATCACAACTGCTCTTTCTCAAACTGAATGCCAGGTTCGATCCAAAACTGTTTCCGGAAACATTTACTGAATTATCTGTAAATGTACAATTTTCCGTGTAACTTACATAAATCCCCTGCCCCTTTCCGGCTACCTTATTTCCATTGACAGTAACATCTCTGACAAGATAAGCTCCTGCCGGTATATCGGTCTGACCTTTAATCATACATCCCGTAAGAGAAATTCCAAAACTGCCCCATGGGCCATCAGATGTCTGTCTGATATCAGAAACCGAAATCGTATTATTGGAAACTTTCAGATTCTCCGAATACTGGTTTCCTTTATTTGTAGCATTCTGACCATCCGGCAGATGTGTATTTTTTTCATAAACAGAGCGCACATAGACACCGCCGCCCACATTAATCATCTTATTATCTGACACTGTTGAATCCTGATAGTTAAGGCACCATACTGCTCTCTTAGTGATGTTTTTGAATATGTTATTTGAAATAGTTATATTTCTGTATGGTCTGTCAAACATCATACTATGGCTTCCCACACCTGCAAAAACATCCTCGAAAACATTGTTCCTGATTTCTATATCCTCACATACACTTCCGTCATAAGGCAGATATCCGGGAAAAATCCTATCCTTGCAGGAATCAATCTGAATGCACTCCTGGCCTCCCTCATCGTAGTCTTTCCAGTAGCCACGGAATGTACAACCAGTTACGCTTGCTCTCTTCACTCCTCCAAATTCCAGGAAATGAGATTTCAGGTTGTTAAGAAATGTCACATTCTTGATAGTAACATTACTTGCATGTCCGATTCGAAATCCCACAAAACCTCCAGGGCCTTCTTTATCTTCTATAGAATCATAATTGCAGTCCCAGGTGCCACCTTCAATTGTAATATTCTGATATCCGGTATATCCGCCAGATGATTCTACAGTATTTCCCAGACGAAGCAATATCTGTTTCTGCGGTGATGTTTTTTTGATTGTAGCCCCCACTGCATAAAGATAAATGTTGCTGTACATACAGATAGTACCTGTAAGTTCATAATTACCCTGTGGAATTACCACTTTACATGGCTGGATATTGGTAGCACGGTCCCTTACTTTCAATAAAAGCTCATTCAGATCCTGAGTAATATCCTGTCCATCTGTAACCTTCAGTGTATAAACCAGCCCTTCTTCATCACCATCGGATGACTCATTTCCTGCAGAAAAAGTATCTTCATCGTCCATGAATTCAGCACCTACCTGAGAATTGTCCGTGAAATCCTGAAATTCTCCGAAATTCTCCTGATCACGTACATCAGGTGTATTGTCACCTGAATCAAACTCATTCCCGGAATCCACCTCCTGAGAAGATTCGCTGATCTGAAAGTCATAATCAATTTCTCCGGATTCATCTTCTTCATCATTCAACTGTCTTTCTGCTTCCTGATCATACTGTTCGAGTTCATTTTCAAGTGTACTTCCGGACAATGCGGCTAAAACATTTACCGCATTTCCTCCACATGTTCCGATTATTTCGGCTACAAGAACCGTACTTAAAAGCCAGACACATATTTTCTTCTTCATAATAGATTTCATCCCATTTATGCCATAAAGCAAAAAGCAGGAATGCCGTAGACATTCCTGCAATAAGCCTTCTATACTGTATAATAATAGAAAGATAATTATTTAAGGTTAACCTTAGCGCCTTCAGCTTCAAGTTTTGTCTTGATGTCTTCAGCTTCTGCTTTGGAAGCGCCTTCTTTAACAACCTTAGGAGCTCCATCAACCATTTCTTTAGCTTCTTTAAGACCTAAGCCAGTTACTTCACGAACAACTTTGATAACTTTAACTTTGTTTGGTCCAACTTCTGCAAGTTCTACGTCGAACTCATCTTTTTCTTCAGCTGCTTCTCCAGCTGCTCCAGCTGCTGCTACTACAACACCTGCTGCTGCGGATACACCAAATTCTTCTTCACAAGCTTTTACTAAATCATTTAATTCTAATACGGATAAACCTTTAATAACTTCAATAATTTCCTGAGTTGTCATCTTATTTCCCTCCATAAATCTTATATTATAATATTAATTATTCAGCTGCTGCTTCGGATTCTGCAGCTCCACCATCTTTCTGCTCTGCGATCTGTTTGATTACGCGGGCAAAGTTTGTAATTGGGGACTGAATGCTTCCCATGAATTTTGCGATAAGTTCGTCTCTTGATGGGATAGTTGCGATTGTTGCAATACCTGCTGCATCGTAGTAAGTACCTTCTACAACACCGCTCTTTAACTCACAGCATTTTGCTTTCTTAATAAAGTTAGCAACGATTCTTGCTGGAGCTGTTGCATCATCTTTGGAAATTGCAAATGCGTTTGTTCCTTCCAAATCTTTTACAACGCCTTCGAATTCTGTACCTTCTACAGCACGTTTTACCATAGTGTTCTTATAAACTTTATAAACAACACCTGCTTCACGACACTGTTTACGAAGTTCTGTTACATCAGCTACGGAAATTCCACGGTAATCTACAACTACCATAGATTTAGCTCCGTCAAGCTGAGCCTTAATCTCGTCAACAATAGGCTGTTTTAATTCTACTTTAGCCATCTTCCTGGTGCACCTCCTTAAATATTTGTGTGTACCGCCGTCAGTTCATCTTTCGATGAAATAAAAAAACTCTCTGTCCAAAGACAAAGAGCAGAAATATTCTAAGAATAAAATTATCTGAATATAACTTCCTCGGCAGGTGTTCTCACTTTATGCCTTACGGCGCCTGCTGTCTTCGGCGTTCATACTTTGGTATGATATCATGGGTATGAAGAGATGTCAAGTGTTTTTTTAAACACGCTCTAGGCCGTTGCAAAAATGCACTGACCATGGTTATGCTATCACCTGCTATCAAGGGAGGGATTTGTAGATTGCTGTTTTGGACTATGATTAAATTCAATTCATCTAAAAATCATCCAAAGACAGCTTCCGAATTAAATGGTAAATTAATAGTTATTTCCGAAGAAATATTCATATGGATTTATATATCCATTGCCATTGTCATTTCCAAAATTTCCATTGCCATAACCATAGTCTCCGGAATTTCCATTGCTATTACCAGAGTTGCCATTGCTGTTTCCATTATTATTTCCATTATTGGAGTTATTATTGGAATCATTGCTGGAATCGCTGGAGTTATCTGTTGTTACATCACTGAAATCACTCTTTTTACCAAGAGTTACTGTAACGGTCTTTTCCTCGTATGTTCCGCTCTGGTTTGCTCTCTTAAATGTGATTTTTACTTTTGTATTAGCTTTTTTCAGTGCCAGTTTTTCTTTTAAGCCGGACATTGTAGATACGTTGTTACCCTCAAACTTGGTAATGACATCGCCTGCAGAGATTCCTGCTTTTTCTGCTGGTGATCCGCTGACTACCTGTGATACATAGATTCCGCTAGGGATTCCAAGTGCGCTGGAATAAGATTCATTAATGTCACGGCCTACGACTCCAAGGAATGCAGCATCTTTTGTGCTTACGCTGCTGGCATTCATTAAATCTGTTAAGATAGTTTTAGCTGTAGTGATAGGAATCGCATATCCCATACCTTCTACGGATGTATCTTCTAACTTCGCATTGTTGATACCTACAACCTGACCATCCATATTAATAAGTACACCACCACTGTTACCAGGGTTGATTGCGGCATCTGTCTGAAGAAGATTCATTGTTCCATCTGTTAAAGATACTTCTCTGTTCTTTGCACTGACTACACCTGTTGTAACGGACTGTCCATATCCCAATGCATTACCGATTGCTACTACTTCTTCTCCTACTTTTAAATCATCAGAACTTCCAAGTGTTGCAACTTTAATCTTTGATGCTGTAGAGTCTTTGATATCCTTTATCTTTACAGAAATAACTGCAAGGTCTGCACTGGAATCTGTTCCTACAACTGTAGCTTTTGCTGTTGTATCATCTACAAATCCTACGGTGAGGGAAGTGGCATCGGATACTACATGATTATTTGTTGCGATCATAAGATTATCTTTTGTCTTTGCAACGATAAATCCTGAACCTGCTCCTTCTGATTCCTGTGTACCAAAGCCATAATAATTGGAAGACTGAATTGTGCTTGTAATAGATACAACAGATGGCATCACTTCATTAACTACACTTGCTACATTACTGCTGGAGCTGCTTGAGCCGCTTGATGATGTCTCGCTCTTTGCACTTGTTGTTCCCGATGTTGTTTCAATTCGATCTGCTGTAGAAGGATATAATTTATCTTTTGCTACGGACACTCCTACAAAGCAGGCTCCCGCTACAAGACCAAATACTGCTGCAGATGCAACTAACTTGGCGGCTTTCTTACCCATTCCGTTCTTATTATTTTTACTGCCATTCTTTCTCTGTCTGCGTCTCTTATCAGGTTCCGGCGGGATATTCCCATAATAATTTTCATTATTATAAGTACTCTCATCTCTCCATCCGTGGCTGCTATAAGAATTATTATAAGTATCGTTGCAATTATTTCCATTGTCATACTGATAGGAACTGCCACCTGTACCTTGTTCTCTGTAAGAATATCTATGACTCTCTGTATTCTCCTGTGTTACCGATTCCTCAATCGGTGTTACATCTATAGCTACTTGCTGACTATTGTTTTCCTGGTTATTTATCCTGTTGTTCTCTAAATTCTCATTATGGAATCCATTTTCAAATTCGTTCATAATGTTATCCCCTTTCCTAAGTTTGTAACCTTATCTTAGCAACGATGTGTGATAAATTTGTGTTGTATTTATGGCAAATTTATGGATTTCTACTGATTTTGCAGCTTTTTCACACTTTTTTCGTAAAAGCAGGAAAAGAAATAACCTTGTGGAATGCCCTATTCTATTGTATAATAAGTTAGAAAATTATCCCAGTAAGAGGTATATTACGCCCTTTTTTCCATATATATATCCCTTTTGGGTGATGGAGGTACACTTTTATGATTAAAGAGAATCAAAAATATCTTAACCGGTTCCACGTCGTTCTTGATGCACTGGTTATTTATTGTTCCTTTTGTCTTAGTTACTATATTCGATATATATGCCCTCTTTTTAAAGACATTTTTCCTCGTTTTGGTTACTGGCGGCAGTTGTGGCAATATCAGGGTATACTTCTTGTTCTGATTCCTGTATACCTTATTTTATATGCAAAGTTTAATTTATATAAACCAAAAAGATTTCAAAATAGGACTTCAGAGTATGCGAATCTCATTAAGGCGAATTCCATTGGAATGGTTTTCTTCTTTATATATATAATCTTTATGAAGATTCCCCATGTTTCACGAAGTCTTCAGTTAATGTTCTATGTTCTTTCCATGCTTCTTACCATTGCTGAAAGGGCGGCAATCCGTTATGCATTAGAAAGAACTCGCAGAAAGGGATTTAATCTTAAACATGTTGTTGTTATTGGTTTCAGTGCAGCAGCCGAAGCCTACATCGACCGTATTAAGTCAAACCCACAGTGGGGCTACACCATTCACGGTATTTTCGATGATAATCTCAAGGCTGACTTTTCTTACCGCAATACTTTTTGCATTGGTAAGTTAAAGGATGTAGAAAAGTTTCTTCAGAACACTTCTATGGATGAGGTGGCAATCGCACTCAGCTTGAAAGAGTATTATAAACTGGGAGATATGGTTGCTATCTGCGAAAAGTCTGGTGTGCATACAAAGTTTGTTCCAGATTATTATAAATTTATTTCTACTAACCCAGTTACTGAGGATTTGAACGGACTTCCGGTTATCAACATCCGTAATGTTCCGCTTACAAATACTGTAAACAAATGTATCAAACGTCTTGTGGACATTATTGGTTCTATCGTTTGTATCATTCTCTTTTCACCGATTATGGCTGTTGTTGCTGTTCTCGTTAAAAAGAGTTCCCCAGGACCAATTATTTTCTGTCAGGAACGAGTCGGTCTTCATAATAAACCTTTTAAAATGTACAAGTTCCGATCGATGGGAGTACAGTCTGCCTCTAAGGAACAAAAGGCCTGGACAGTACACAACGATCCCCGGGTCACTCCCGTGGGAAGAATTATCCGTAAGACCAGTCTTGACGAACTGCCACAGTTATTTAATGTATTAAAGGGTGATATGAGTCTCATTGGTCCACGGCCAGAACGACCTCTTTTCGTTGAGAAATTTAAAGAGGAGATTCCTCGTTATATGATAAAGCATCAGGTACGTCCCGGTATGACAGGATGGGCACAAGTTTGCGGCTTCCGTGGAGACACATCCATTGAGGGACGAATTGAACATGACATTTTTTATATTGAAAACTGGACATTATCTTTTGATATTAAGATTCTATTTCTTACTGTATTTAAAGGATTTGTCAATAAAAATGCTTACTAACACAGATTTTTTAACTAATGAATGTACTCTCCGAAACATTCCATAAACCTATTAAATTTCCAGAAGTACCTATGACAGAATGGAGGCATATTTTATGAAATATGGTTCAATATATAGTAAAGATAACATTGAAAACAAATATAACTATTCCAGCACAGGCGGCAGACGAAGTTCTCAGAATAATTTCGAAACTTCTCACGACCATCATACACATTCCACATTGAATACTGATGGCCTGCTTCGAAGTTCTTCCGGTACAGGATATCATTCCTCTGGTTCTTCTATAAAAAATTCTGGCAAACCATCAACAAAGAAGTCCTCTTCCCAGAACAAGCCTGATACAAAGTCTCAAAAGCGGCAGACTTCTGGCGGACGAGCTTTAACTTATCATGAACGTAAAAAAAAGAAAAAACGGGGATGTTTTCCCTTCCTTCTTTTAATCATTCTTTTAATTGCCGGGGCGGTTTTTGCATTCCGTTTCTCATTAAAAGGTGCATTCTCCAAAATAGAAAAATATCCTTTAGATAAAACAAGTGTAACTGTAAATGATACGGATGCTAATATAAAAGATTATCAAAATATTGCTCTTTTTGGCGTTGATAGTCAGGATAATAAAATTAAAGATAAAGGTTCCCGTACCGACTGTATCATCATTGCCAGCATCAATAAATCAACCAAAAAGGTAAAATTGATGTCTATTTACCGTGATACCTATGTAAGTATTGATGGCGAATACGATAAGATTAATGCAGCATATTCTTATGGCGGACCAGAACTTGCTCTTCGCACAATTAACCGTAACCTGGATTTAAATATCACAGATTTCGCCACGGTTAACTTTAAAGCATTAGCCGATGCTGTTGATGTGCTTGGAGGTATTCCATTGACCATTAATTCTGAAAAAGAATTACAGAATTTAAATGATTATATTGGTAATATGAATCATATTAATGGTGGAAATTCTCCGAAGTTTGAAAAAACCGGAACTTATACCTTCGATGGTAATCAGGCTGTTGCCTACTCTCGTATCCGCTACATGGAAGGCGGAGATCACGCAAGAGCTAACCATCAGCGACTTGTTCTTGAAGGTATTATGAATACAGCTAAAAAACAGCCGCTAAAACTTGGAAAGTTAATCAGTACTGTTCTTCCACAGTGTAAAACGAGCCTCTCTAATGACGCTCTCACAAAGCTGACTCTTTCCATGGCACGTTGTAAGATAGAAGATTCGCAGGCTTATCCTTTTAAATCTGAAGATGAACGATATAACGGCATCTATTACGGTTTTCCAATTACAGCCCAGACAAATGTAAAAAAAGCACACGAATATCTCTTTGGTACGAAAGACTATAAACCAACAGAAGAGCTTCAGAAGATCAGTGCGAAGATTAAGGTTGTAACGGATTATATTGGGATTACGGAATAGCGCCATATAATACCCTATATCTGTGGCCTCGGAGCAAGGTTTGGATGCAAGCGCATAAGCGAGCATTCAAACCGCCGCGACTAAAGTCACAGATATAGGGTATCTTCTCTTTGGTGTTTCGTCTATTTGCCTACGGCAAATCACTATTCTTCGTAATAATTAAACTTCGGTGTTGCCTGTATCTGACAGGATGCTTTCATTGTTCTTCTATTTTTATGAAGTTGTACGTTAATAAGAAGCATTTCACCGTTTTCTACCATTTCCTGAATATCATCTTCTGTTAATTCTTCGTAATCCTCTGTTATCATATCTGCATATTTGAGTTCAAGATATACATCACACATATTTCCTAATGATTTGTGATATTCGATTTCATCTGGGTCAAGCTCATTTTCACTTTCTGCTGGTGCATATCCGTAGGACATAATAATCGGAATTCCCAGTTCTTTTGCAAGTTTACGGATCCCATCCATGAGCGGTTTCATATCTTCAGAATCTTCTACTGAGAGTATATTTTCAATATTATCAATAAATACCACTGGCTTATGTGCTCCCTCTGTTACGATGGAACGAATAAGTTCTGCTAATATATCTCCTGCGGAGGCATCCTCCATATTTTCTACATATTCAGACACTGCTTCCTGATCAAGTACAAAAAGATGTTCACTGATCCGTCCTCTGTACCAATTCAATTCATCTTTTAAAGAACGAATATCTGCGCCTTTTTCTCCTGTCATGATTGCCATAGAGGATACTGCTTTTTCTTCATCTTTTTTATTCATTTCATAGCTGAGACGAGAGATAGTATCTACCATAAGGTCATAGCGGGTAAGCTCTGTTGAAATATAAAGTACATCTACACCGCTTTCTGCTGCCCGGTCGGCTATCTGCTGCATAAATCCGTTCTTTAAATACTGAGGTGTAGCATCTACAAAGTAACTTCCTTTATGAAGGCCATAGCGGAGCATTGCATCTAAACGTTTGAATCCTGTGCTTAACTTTCTGTTTTCCTGTGTATCTACAATATACTCTTCAAATTTATCCATAAAGCTTGCAGAGTTTTTGAGAACAAATGGATTGCGGACACTTACCTGGAATTCTTTTTCTTCGACATTCTTTCCTGTTAGAACTACTGCGCTAAATTCTCTTTCTTCTTTTTCTGGAGCTGTTTTTTCCTTACGTTTTACAATATTCTTGTGTTTTCTGGAATGTGATGTTCTCTCACTGTGTGCAGGCTTCTTCGTCTGTGAAGATGTCCTCTCTTCCTTTTCCGGTCTTGTTTTTTCTACCTGAATTGTGTCTTCTGATTCAGAAATGTATTCTGCTTCCTTGTATTCTGCTTCTTTCTCTGTTTTCTTAGAAACGCCCTTATTTGCTATCTCTTTTTCCTCTGTCTCAGAGCACTCCCTATTTGCTGTCTCTTTCTCTTCTGTCTCAGAGTACTCTCTATTTGCTGCCTCTTCTTCTGTCTCAGAGAACTCCTTATTTGCTGCTTCTTCCTGAGCTGCCTCTGAGGTCTCTCCCTCTTCTTCCTCAGAGTTTTCCTCTTCACTGCTTATTTCTTCCTCAGAAGCTTCTTTTAAAATACTTTCTGGCTGTTCTGATACATCTTCGGCACCTTCCGTCTTATCAGATTCGTCCTCCGTTTTTTCTACAGAGTTTTCTTCTAAATTCTCCTCAGAAACTGCCTCTTTTTCTGTTTCTTCAGATTTGTCCTGACTGCTTTCTTCTAAAGTTTCTTCATTTGCAGGTTCTTCTAAATCTTCCTCAATAAAGTCTTCATCCATAGCAAGTTCTAATTCTCGCTCGAGGTCATCTTCATCTAAATCTTCTAAATCTTCAAGAGCATCTTCTTCTGTATCTAACGCGGATACCGCTGCCTTTTTCTTCTTGCCATTTTCCTGTTCTTCAAGCCATGCATCAAGTGCTACTTCTGAACCAGCAAGTTCCAGTAAGAGCATTCTTTTTGCACGCTCATAGACTTCACCCTCCAGGCCAAGAGATGCCAGATTATCCAAAGCTTCATCTATCTCTGCCTGTGTGTGGTCTCCAAGAACTAATTCGCCCGGATCAACATATTCAAATTCTTCCGCTTCTTTTTCTGAAACTTCAGAATACTCAGGCTGTTCTTGTACTTCTTCTGCTGTCGGCGCAGGGGTTATCTCAGAACTTTCTTCTGTTGCTGTCTGTTCCCCGGCTGTTGATGCACTCTCTTCCATCGGCTGTTCTGTTGCTTCTTCCACTTTCGGAATTTCTTCTGATTTCTTCTCTTCCTCTGCTTTCCCGGCTTTCTGTGCCGCTTTTAACTGCTCTGCTGCCAATGCTTCTTCTGCTGCCTTAAGCTGTGCCTTTAATTCTTCAATGGAAGGACTTTGACTTTCTTCGGACTCCTCTTCTAAATCTAATTCATCAAAGTTTAAATCATCCTCGCTCAGTTCTTCCTCTGTCTCCGATATTGGTTCAGCCTTCTTCTGTACTGCGTTTTCTTGTGCCTCTTTTGCAAGTTCTACTGCTGACTTTGTTTCTCTGGCTTCCTGTGGCTCTGGCTTAGCTGCCTGCTGTGCTGCCCTGGCAAGTTCTACCGCTGACATTGGCTGGCTCTGTGATTCTGACTGTGAACTTTCCACTGCTGGTTCCCTCGTTCCTGCCATTCCACTTCCAACAGCACTGCCTGCACTTTCGCCTTCAAATGCCATCGGTGCCGTTTCAGCTGTAGTACCTGTTTCCGTCTGCGCCAAAGTTTCTTGTTTTTCTTCTGAGTCAGAAGACGTATTTCTGGAAATAACTTCTCCGATCAAAGATTCCATATCTTCCTGCGTCACAGCTCCGCCAGTCTGACTCATTAGATTTTTCAAGTTTTCGAAAATCGTCTCGTTAATTAATCCTAAGTCTGCATTGGCATCTTCAGCCAGAATCATCTCTGCATTTTCCTGTACTACTTCCTGACTAATCATACGAAGCATATCATCTGAAAATGTCGGCATTCCCTGTGATTGGCTGGTTTGCTGTGCTGTTGTTCCATCTCCCTGTCCGGCAGACTCCTGACTATTCTGCTCTCCTGCTGTCTGATCTGGTGCGATTCCAGACTGTTCCAGAATCTCATCTGGTAACTCATCACTGATATCTTCTGGAGCCACTCCCGCTTCAATCTGTTTTTCCCGATAAAGTTCTTTCTCTATCTCTAATTTTTCCTCTGGTGATAAATCTTCATAATCTTCAAAAGAAACGAGTTCATCACTGTTCTTTTCCATATAATTTAAAATTTCCTGCTGATGAAGTGCAAATTCCATCGGATCTTTTCCGCGCTTTCTTGCCTCTTCCATAAGACGTTCTGCTCTCTTTTCTGCCTCAAGCTTCATCTGATCCTCTTCTTTGGCCTTCGCGATTGCTTCTGCGGCTAACTGAGAAGCTGATTTGGTTTCTGGCATCTTCATCTCTTTAGGTTCATATTCCTCTTTCTGATGTGCTTCCTCATCCTTATCCACAGCTGACTGTGCAAGTTCCCAGGCTGAAACTGGCCTTCTTCTCTGCTCTTCTAATGCTCTCTCTTCTGCCTTGTTGGCCTCATCTTCTGCAAGCATTTCCGTCGCTGTCTTTTCCCTTCCATATCGAATCTGAGAACGGTCAAATGGATATTCTACCTTAGGATCATTTAATCCCATCATCTGCATAAAATTATTATAGATCAAATCATTAAGATTCGCCGCTTCCTGATGATTTACATCGTCTTGTCCAAACATATCGTAAGAACTGCCATTACCATAATCTTCGGACGCACCACTGTCTGTGGATGCCATATTTCCATATCCATCTGCAGTTTCTGACTGTTGCTGAATATTCGCATTTTCATTCTCCATTACCTGTGCAAAAGGATTCTCCTCATGTGACTCACTCTGCATCTGTGAACTATTCTGCTGTGGAGTCATTTCCTGTTGTGACTGTGGGGCTGCTGTCTCTCTTCTTCTGCCACCATTTCTTAACCGTTCCTCTATCATATTCACTGCAGAAGCTGCCTGCTCGGAATCATCCATCTCCTCAAATGTCTTCGGTGGGAAAATATCTGGTGCCAGAGATTCTGCCAGCTTCTGAATCGTATCAGAAAGTTCCTGCTGTTCCTCTGGTTCTTCTGGTCTCCCGGTAATATTCAGCGCCATATCAATAATATCATTAATATCAAATGGTCTTTCTTCGCTTCCTTCTGTTGCAGTGTGCTGTGCTCTCACCACATCCAACAACGCTTTCATCATATCTTCCATTATAGATTAACCTCCGTTACATGTTCTGTCTGCCTGTTTAGCTTCTCATTTTCAATAAAGATATTCTAACACCTTTATGCAATTATTACAAACAAGTATTGCATTATTACACATTTTCCATCACTTTCTTTCAATTCATATAAATAATTGTCATAGACATTGATTTTTTTAACTAATTCTGCGATACTAGATATAGAATATTATAGATACTTGATTGATTATTGCATGAAAGGAGTACATTTTGAAAACTTATATTGATTTACATATTCATTCTACTGCTTCTGATGGTACATTTTCCCCAACAGAAATTATAAATGATGCCCTAAAACTTGCTGGTGATAAAAATCCTGTTATAATTGCTCTTACCGATCACGATACAGTTGCTGGCACAGAAGAATTTCAGAAAGCTGCTGCCAAACATAAAGAACGACTTACTGCCATCTCTGGTGTAGAGATTTCTACAGACTATCACGGAGTAGAAATTCATGTTCTTGGCTATAACATCGACACAAAAAATAAGGCTCTCTTAGAACGCCTTGCCGTTTGTCGTGAAAGCCGTGACGGACGTAATGCAAAAATTATTGAGAAACTTCAGGAACAGGGCTTTAAGATTTCCATGGACGAAATCAAACCAGATAAGCCAGGCGAAACAATCGCCCGCCCACATATCGCAAAGCTTCTTATGAAAAAGAAATATGTTTCTTCTGTTCAAGAAGCATTTGATAAATATCTTGCAGAGGGAAGATGCTGCTATGTGGAACGTATCATGCCTACTCCGCAGGAAGCAATCGAACTAATCAAAAACAGTGGCGGTGTCCCTGTTCTTGCACACCTTATGTTCTATAAAAAGTTAGATTCCGCCCAAAAAGAAACTCTGGTCCGCGAATTAAAAGAAGCCGGCCTTGTTGGAATTGAAGCTTACTATAACACTTACACTCCTGTTGAACAGGAATATGTTGCTGGTCTTGCCAAACAGTGGGGTCTTCTTAAAACAGGCGGAACAGACTTCCACGGTCAGAACAAACCACATATTTCCTTATTTAAAGGACAGGGAGAAATGGAAGTACCAGAAAGTATTCTCCCAGAATTTTTGGCTAGTTTAATTCGTTAAGAGACAGACGCCCCGGAAGAGAAACGCTATCCTATATTTGTGACTCTATCACTGCGGGTTGAATGTTCGCTTACTGGCTCCCATTCAATCCTTGCTCTAAGGCCACAAATATAGGATAGCGTTTCTCTTCCGGGGCTGTCTTTGGCTGTTTTTAGTTGAATTAAAATAGTGGTTGGAGAGATTCGGGGATGGAAACAGAGGGCTTTGGCTGAATTTTGTTTGAATTAAATAGTAAATCCATCTCCTTGACTTCTGGTAGCAGGATTTGTTATATTAGTCAGATAGTAAATTATCAATAACCATTAATACTATGAGAGAGGAGATTTTTCATGAAAATAACAAATAAACTCTGTCTTTCTGTCGCTTCAGCCCTTTTATTCTTCGGGCTTTGCACTTATCCGGCAGTTTCTCTGAATGCAAGTCAGACAACGGTCAAAAGCCAGAGCACAACCAGTTCAACCGAAGCCGTCTCACTGAAAGCACCTTATTTTACTGTTACACCAGGATATAAAAGTGCACAAATCACATGGAAAGCCGTCACTGGAGCTAATAAATATAAACTCTTTTGTTCCGATGGACGTTCTGTTAAGTTTAAAAAAGCCGGAACTTATACATTTAATCAGTTAAATGAAGGCCAGACCTACACATTTACTGTAAAAGCATTCGCTCCTAACGCAAAAACGGTTTCCAGAAAGCTCTCTGCTACGATTCCCGTAACCATTTCACAGAATGTAACTGGATTATCTGTCTACGCAAGCAATAGCCGTCTCAACTTAAAATGGAACACACTTTATAACGCAAGCGGTTACAGTGTATATATAAAAAAAGGCAGCAGTTACACTCTTTTAGCAAACACCACCCGCTCCACTTATCAGACTTCCATTGCAAGCGGCGCTTCAAGTATTACTTTTATGGTAAAACCTTACACAACGATTAATGGAAAGAATTATACTTCTTCAACAGGAGCTACTGTAAGCTGTACCCCTAACACTTTACTTTCACCATTAAAAACAATAAGAACGATGACTTACTTCTGCAAGACAACCAAGAGAGTTTCTCTTTACCGTTCCTGGACTTCTAAAAAAGTTGTTAAAACATTAAGCAGCGGTGTAACCGTTGATTTAATCGGACGTAATACCAAATATAAGAGAAGCGAGATTCTCTATAAAGGAAAGACCTACTACCTCACTACAGGAAGTCTTCGCGCTTTCAAATGCAACTACACAACATCCAAATATTCTACTGCTCAAAAACTTGCTTATGTTAAAAAGTATTCCAGCAAAACCAGCTATTTAATCTGGGTCAGTCATTATACACAGGAAGTCAGCATTTTTCAGGGTCGAAAGAACAATTGGAAATTAATCAAATCGTTCCCTTGCGCCTCCGGAAACTATAATACCCGTTCTCCCCATGGAACTTTCCGCATTGGTCAGAAGGAAAATGGCTGGTATTATGTTAATACTTATGAAGAATACATAACTCATTATTGTGGAAGAAACTCTTTCCACACCAGAGTACACCGTTACCCATCCGGCAGTAGCCAGAATCATCATAAATTTCCAATTGCAAGCACGGTGTATGCAGATGCTACAATTGGTAAACCAGCATCTAATGGATGTGTGCGTCTGATGGACTCCGATGCATATTATATCTGGAAATATATGCCAGCGAATACTACGGTAATTTCTTATTAAGCTCTGGGTTGCCGCAGGCAGAGAGACGCTCCCAACGAGGGAAGCCATCCTATATTTGTGACTCTATCACTACGGGTTGAATGTTCGCTTACATACTCGCATTCAATCCTTGCTCTAAGGCCACAAATATAGGATGGCTTCTCTCGTTGGGAGCTGTCTTTGGCTGTTGCCAGATTATCTTAGATATCTAAAAAAGAAGGGGTTCATTATAAGTTTGATTTTGTTCTGTCGCGCTAAATGTTCCATTCTGCCTGATAAAACAACCTTGCTCAAAAACGATCTCGTGAGGTTACAGTCAGAACTCCACAGCACAAAGGAATAAAATTCAATCTTATAGTGAACCCATTCTTTTTCAATTTTTTCTGTGCAATCCGGCTTAAAAATTTTGAAAACGCCTGCTTACTAGTATTCATTTTCTGGAAAGCCATAACCTTTTGAAAAATCTCAAAATTATCTAACATAATATTCTGATTCTGCCCCAACCAAAGCACAGCTCCCCGAGAGTGAAGAAATCTGTGGTCGGATTGCCAGAAGAATACGAGAAGAAGAGTCAGTAAAAAAATCACCCCATTTTGTGACTTTGTGCTGTGGAATTTTGACCATAGAAACTTCGGATTCGTTTCTCCGAAGTTTCTGTTTTATTGGGCAAAATGGAACATTTAGCACAACGGAACAAAATGGGGTAATTTTTTACTGACTCTTTTCTAAATTCTTCTGGCAATCCGACCACAGATTTCTTTTCTCTTGGGATGCGTCTCCTTTGCCTGCGGCAAATCAAAAATTATTTTATGATTGTTCCTCCCCCCACTACGTGGTTATCCCTATACAGGACTACTGCCTGGCCTTTGGTAATCGCACGCTGTGGTTCTAAGAAATGAATGTCTACTGTTCCATCTGAATTTTTCCTGGCGGTTGCTTCTTTTTCTGTCTGATGATAGCGGATTCTTGCCTTAACGACTTCGTCCTCCGCTAAGTTCTCTATCCAGTTGAAGTCATTTGCAATTAAATCAGTCTTAAATAAGTCTTCATTGCTTCCGACGATGACTTTATTCTCTTCCGGGCGGATTTCTGTTACATAGTATGGCTTTGGTGCGGATATGCCGAGACCTTTTCTCTGTCCGATAGTATAGCCATAGTAGCCTTTGTGCCTGCCGACTACTTCGCCTTCCTGATTTACGAAGTCTCCCGGCTCGCTCTTTTTACCAGTTGTTTTTTCAATAAATGACATATAATCTCCATCTGGAATAAAGCAGATGTCCTGACTATCGTGCTTATGGGCATTGAAAAATCCCTGTTCTTCTGCAATCTTACGAATTTCTGTCTTGCTGTAATCTCCCAAAGGGAAACAGGTATTGGCAAGCTGTTCCTGTGTAAGAGAATACAGTACATAGCTCTGATCCTTGCTGTCATCGACACCTTTTAACAGATGATATCCCTGCTCATCGTGTGTGATTTTTGCATAATGACCCGTTACGATAACATCACAATGTAATACCTTCGCTCTCTTATATAAATGCTCAAATTTTAAATGACGATTACACTCGATGCAGGGATTCGGTGTCATTCCATTCTGATAACAGGAAATAAAATTATCAATAACTTTTTCCTTAAAATCATCTTTAAAATTAAATACATAATATGGGATTCCCAATTTAACACACACGCTTCTGGCATCCTCAATATCACTTAAAGAACAACAGGTTTTCTCCCTTGCCATTCCAATATCTTCATTATCATAAAGCTTCATTGTCACACCAATACAATCATATCCTGCCTCTTTCATAAGGTATGCTGCTACTGATGAATCAACACCACCACTCATAGCGATTAATGCTTTCTTTGCCATTGCAATCCTCCTATATTTTTAATGAAAAAATCATGTAGATGTTTCCTTGGTCAACAGCTACTATGATAACATTCTACCATTTGAAAGTAAAGATATTCTAATTGACAAACAGTCTCATTCCCACTATAATCATTACGGCATCTTTTGAATTATTTTTTGTAAATCATGCAAATTTTATAAAGTTATCCACAATATTTTCCCAAAGCACTGCGTCTATCCACAATTTTTTTGAAGATATTGTGTATAGAACTTGTAAATCACACTTATAGATAGAAAGAAGGTTTTTTGTTTGAATAAAAAAGTCCAAATTTCAGAATCCATAGAACTTGGTATCCTGCTTGCGCTATCCGGCGGCTTTATGGATGCCTATTCCTATATCGGCAGAGGCGAGGTATTTGCAAATGCCCAGACGGGAAATATGCTTCTTCTCGGTGTCCATCTTTCTGAAGGAAATATTCCTGCAGCTATCCGCTACCTTTGCCCTGTTCTTGCTTTTACCTTTGGAATCGCACTTGCAGACATTGTCCGAAATTCAGGAATAGGAAGTCATTTGCATTGGCGGCAGATTTCTGTTGTGGCAGAGGCTATTATTCTTACTATCGTAAGCTTTCTCCCACAAAGTCATAACCTTCTTGCAAATAGCTTAACTTCCCTCGCCTGTGGCATTCAGGTAGAAAGTTTTCGTAAAATTCATGGAAATGGTATCGCTACTACTATGTGCATCGGAAACTTGCGAAGCGGCACACAGAATATTTACACGTTCTTCCAGACAAAAAAAAGAGAAGCTCTTGAAAAAGGGCTTCTCTATTACGGAATTATTCTTTGCTTTATCTGCGGGGCGATCATCGGAAACCAGTGTATTAAATACTTCCATGAACGGGCAATCCTTATATCTTCCGTATTGCTGCTGTTGGCATTTATAATGATGTTTATCACCAGAGATGAAGAATAAAAATCCTGACTTACGCAGCGGGACGGACACCCACAAAGAAATCCCATCCCCTATATTTGTGACTAAAGTCACAAATATAGGGGATGGGATTTCGAGCTTTCCTCATCTAATCTACCGTTTTTGAAACAGCTTCTTTCCACTTTCCAGTTCTGTAATATCCATAGGAAATCAGAAAGTTGGCAAGCCAGCCAAGCGGTACTGCATACCATACCATAGAAACTCCCCAAATTGGAGCTCCGAATTTTGCAATGGTAACTCGCAATGTTAGATTTACCAGGTTCGCAATAGTAAAAACTCTCACTGCTCCTGCTCCCCGCAAAATACCATCGACAGCCATTTTAAATCCAATCATACAAAAGAAGAAACCAATAAATTTCAGATAACTTTCTCCAGTAACAATCGTCTGTGATGATGCTGCATTATCTAAAAACAAGGCAATCAGAGGCTTATGGGCTATTTCGAGGAATAAACACAAAATAACCGCTATAACAATAATCATGAAATTGCCCATCCGATAACCTTGTGAAATTCGCTCCTCTTTTTCTGCACCAATATTTTGTGCAGTGTAAGAAGACATTGCATTACCTATTGCTGACATTGGTACAACACAAAGAGATTCTATTCGCATCGCAGCAGAGAATCCAGCAAGAATTTGTGTCCCAAAGCTATTTACCACTGACTGAACTAGCATCATGCCAATAGAAACCGTAGACTGTTGAAGGATAGATGGCAACGCAATCCTGGACATATCAGAAAATTCTGTTTTGCTCAGCCAGCCCTCAGCTTTTCCCGGTAACTTTTGAAGCGTAACAATAAAAATAATCAAAGATAAAACTGCTGAAATTCCCTGAGCAATAAACGTTGCATATGCTGCACCAGCCACACCTAAATTCAATACTGCCACCATATATAAATCCAGAAAAATATTCAATACAGAAGAAAAAATCAGTAAATACAACGGAATGCGTGATTCTCCAAGTGCATTAAACATCGAAGAAAGAATGTTGTACATAAATAAGAATGGCAGTCCCAAAAAATAAATATTCAAATAAGTTACAGCAATATCTATTGCATCTGCCGGTGTATTTAAAACCTCCATAATTTGCTGGCTGAAAATCAATCCAATGCCTCCAAGTATCAAACTAATGAAAAGAAATGAAAGTAACGCAGTACGAATACCAGTCTTCATACGTCCATAATTATGTCCACCAAAGTGATGGCTGATAATAACAGATGCACCAATACCACCTCCAATGGCAATACAAATAAATATACTTGTCAGAGCATAAGATGCGCCAACAGCAGCTAAAGCAGTTTCTCCTACATAACGTCCCACTATAGCAGAATCTACAATTGTATATGCCTGTTGAAACAGATTTCCAATAATCATCGGAATCGAAAAAATAAGTAAAGCTCTCGATGGTTTTTCTGTAATCAGATAATCTTTATTCTCTCTCATTACTTCTTTACATCTCCCTTCCGACTACAAAACTCAGCAAGCTCACAATCACAATAATCCCTATTTGGCATATGTTCACTCTTCTCCAATACTTTCTGATGAAAAATACCAACACTCTGTATCAGAAGTTCTGTATTAACCTGATAATGCATTTGACGGTCAATCCTTTGTCCCGTCACTATTCCACAATCTTTTAATATCTGTAGATGCTGTGATATTGCTGCTTCACTGATTCCAATCTTCGCAGCCAATGCTTTCCCACAGTAATGATGTTCCAGTAAAAGCATAAGAATCTGGTACCGTGTTGGCATAGTAATAGTATGCAGTAATTCGATATCTGTCATTTTCTCCTCCAAAATAAAGCATTTACTTAATTAAGCATTTACTTAAATATAAAGGTTTTAAATATAAATGTCAAGAACTAGAGCGTGTTTGAAAAATGCTTTCTGTTTTAATATGTTTTCAGCATACTACAACAATAATTCGGGTCAATCCTTCAAAAAACAACTCCACAGAAAGCCAAAACCTTCTGGCGATTTCCCAAATCACTCCAACAATAAATAGCAATTTTCCTTCCACAACCAAAGCACAGCCCCCGAAGAGAGTCTAACCCCTATATTTGTGGCCTCGGAGCAA
>OIXA01002482.1_pt1 | contig 21069 bp, 10 predicted proteins | sample 1587721 | NCBI WGS metagenome assembly OIXA01 (sample SAMEA3888900, study PRJEB22519) | human gut metagenome | biome: human gut; feature: human-associated habitat; material: faeces | place: Denmark | collected 2013 | reverse complement strand
TAAATAAAAAAGAAATCAACGCTCTTCATTTTTCGTTCTCGGTACTTGTTGTACTAATCTTTCAATATTGTCAATGAACTTACCGTTCTTTCCGAAACGGGCTGCAAAGATAGCGACTTTTTCTTACTTGCCAAACTTTTTTTGATTTTTTTTCAAATTTCCACAAAAATCGGTTGAGAAAGCGTTAAAGAATAAGTTGAACTAAACTTTGTGTCAGATTTATGAGGATAGATTTCTTTTGGAGGGATGAGTGTGCCGATGGCACATGACTGACGTGGAAAAGACATCTAGACTCACCCCTTCAGACAAGCAAATCAAAACAGTTTCTTAGGCATCAGTACCAGACCGTCCGTTCCGGCCCCATCCTGAAGACTAGCTCGCCGCCTTTGATGATCTCGGAGTAGTCAATGTAAGGGCTGACGAGAGGACTCCCGTTCAAGATGACGCTCTGGATGTAGCGGTTCTCATCGCTCAGACCGGAGGCCTTTATCTTAAAGGTGCCGCCGGCGACCTTCAGATCCACCTCGTCAAAGGCCGGAGCGCCGAACCAGTACCTCGTGGAGGCAGGCTCTATCTCGTAGAAACCTAAAGCGGAGAGGACATACCAGGCGGACATCTGGCCGGCGTCCTCATTGCCGCAAAGGCCGTCATCGGCGTTCTTGTAGAATCCTGAATAGATCCGGCGAGCCAGGTCAGCGGTCTTGTACGGCTCTTCAGCCATAGTATAGAAGTAAATAACGTGGTGGCTTGGCTCGTTGCCGTGGGCGTACTGGCCGATCAGGCCGGAGATGTCAGGAGAGGCATCCTCACCGTCGATCCGGGAATCCGCCGAGAAAAGCGAATCCAGTCTTGCGACGAATCCCTCGCGGGAGCCGTAGAAATCGACAAGTCCGGAATAGTCATGAGGGGCGAGCCATGAATATTGCCATGCATTGCCCTCGCAATAATCATTGGCGCGATGCTCCGAGGAATATGGATTGAACGGAGTCCTCCAACTGCCGTCGGAGAAACGGCCCCTGGCGAATAATGTCGTGGAATCCATGTAGTTGCGATAGGAATGACTGCGGTTGCGGAAATATTCAGCATCCTCGCTCCTGCCAAGGCGGTCAGCGGCGGCGGCCACGGCGGCGTCCGCTATGGCATATTCCATGTCATAGGCGATCGACTCAAGCATCTTGTCTGAAGGAATATACCCGTACTTCTGACGGTAGTCAAGGCCGCGGGTGTTGCCCATCATCGTTGTCTTGAGAGCCTCCCAGGCCAAGTCACGGTCGAAGCCGTCGAAGCCTTTCACTACAGCGTCGGCGACGGCGATCACGCCCGGATTGCCGACCATGCAGTCGGTCTCGTTGCCGACCAGGTGCCAGACAGGAAGCCGCCCTTGCCTTTTGTAGATCTCCAGCATCGTGGCGATCATGTCGTTCTCCCTGTCGGGATGCAGAATCGTCATCAGCGGCATCTGCGCGCGATAGGTGTCCCAAAGGGAGAAGGAGGTATATTCCGTTCTCGGAGCATCCACATCGCTGAAGGTCGAAGGCATGATCATCGTGTGGTAAAGCGCTGTGTAGAAGATGGTTCTGGTATCGGTATCAGCAGTCGAGACCTTTGCCTTGGAGAGTTCGGCGTTCCAGGCCTCGCGGGCAGCCACGGCAGTCGCGTCGAAGTCCCAGCCCGGAAGTTCCGCGGACATATTCAAAGCCGCCTTTTCCTCGCTGACCGGAGAGACCGCGACCTTCACCATCACCTGCTCCCCTTCGGCGGTGCGGAAGCCGGCGCGGAAATAGTTGACTGAATATTCCTGCCCGTCAACGGCATATTCCTTGACAGCCACCTCGTCTAAGGAGTCGAAAGGCTTCGAGAATTGGGCGCGGAAGTAGATTTTCTGGTCTTTTGCCCAGCCGGTCGAGAATCGGTAACCATCTATGGTACAACTGTCCACGACGGTAAACTTTGTGTCATAGGCCTTGTCCCAGCAGCCGCCGTTCTCAAGGTCGATCACCACCGCGGAGCTGTCCGAGGCCGGGAAGGTGTAGCGGCTGAGGCCGACTCTGGTGGTGGCGGTCATTTCGGCGGAGATGCCGTAGCGGGTCAGCGGAACACTGTAGTAGCCGGGTCTCGCCACCTCCCTGGTTCTGTCGGCGTAGGACCACATCCCCGTGGCCTGCGCAGCGGCGATCGCTTCCGGAGTTGAATCCTTCGGCTCCTCCCCTCTTGAATATCTCACCGCGCCCACCACCGGCATCAACGTGATGTCGAAGAGGTCGCCGATTCCCGTTCCGCTCAGATGCGTGTGCGAGAATCCGATGACCGTGGAGTCGCTGGAATGGTACCCCGAGCACCAGTCCCACGACTGTGGAATGCTCGTTGGTCCCAGCTGCACCGCACCGAATGGCACGCTCGCCCCGACAAACACATGTCCGTGCCCGCCCGAGCCTATTCTTACATTGACATAACTGGTGAAGTCCTCCTGGCTCGTCGCCGCAGGAGAACATGCCGCCAAAATTCCAAGTGCGGCAAAGATGACTGTCCTTATGGTTTTCATCGATGATGACTTAATGTTATCGTTCCGCTAATATACCGATTCTTTTTTGTTGACACAAACACGGAGTGGCATCATCATTATTTCTTTATGGTTTATCTATTGATAATCCGATTATTATTTCGTATCTTGCTCCAAACTAACAACCAAGCACTTTATCAAAGATGAAAAGACTGCTCCTCATATTATCAGTATTGCTGGCAGGGGCATTTGCCTTGCCAGCCCAGACGATCTCCGATGAAATCACCCAGATGTTTTCGCCTAATGCCGCGGAACTTGGCAAATACGGAAAGATACCGGTGAACTATTTCAATGGTCTGCCAAATATTCAGGTTCCTTTGACAACACTCAAGGCGAAGGGGGCAGACCTGCCGATCTATCTGACATACCATGCCGGAGGGCACAAGCCGGAGCAGCACCCCGGATGGGTTGGTTTGGGTTGGACCCTGCGGGCCGGAGGGTGCATTAACAGGATAATCAACAACCGACAGGACGAGGTGTCTCACGACGAGATCTGGCAAGAAAGGACAAAGCCATTGACTTACCAGAATTCAGATCTTGACACCCTGAGCTATTTTGACTATCTGGAAAAAGGAGCAGGATGGGCAGAAAATGAGAATGCCGCCAAAGCCCATTTCCGACACAACCTCAAATACGGAATATGGTGCGACATGGAACCGGACGAATTCCAGATCAACCTTGACGGAATCCAGGCATCTTTCTACATAACTGGCTATGACAGCAGGACGGGACAGTGTACCGTCAGGATCAAGTCCCGCCAACCATATGATTTCTCTGTCAAGGTATTTCTTTCCAATACAGGAGGAAATCACATCAATGATCAAATCCATGCGTTATTGTTTCAGTACATCAGTAAGATAATCGTGACTGATTCCGATGGTGTCCGCTACATCTTCGGCGGTGACGGCAATGATCTCTCATCCATAGAGTTTTCCATAAAGCCTTGCTCCACCTACCGTTACGGGATGGCATCCGCATCCACATGGAATCTCACCAGAATCGAATACCCGAACAACGAGACGATCACGTTCCGCTATCGGAAAGACGGGCGCCCGATTGTCAGGACAATCCTGAGAGAGGGACGAGGGCTCAACTACAAGATCGATGGAGACAACTATGGGAACTACCTGCTCGACTCATCGTTACCTCCAAGCAGCACCGGATCGTGGTACAACTATTACATCAACAACGACCTATACTCACAAAGAGACGACTCTCCCTACATCAAACTGATGTACCTCTCACCGTCTTATCTTAGCTCCGTAAGGTCAAAAGCAAGTGGGGATTCGGTCGTATTTCATATCTCCAGATCAATAGAGCTAAAGGATCTTGGCACAGACACAGACCCCACATACGAGGATACTGCGGAGTTGTTCCGGACAAAACCCGGTTTCCGTGACAACGATGCGTACATCGACATTGAGAACATCCTCTCCTATAACTACTATATGTGTTTGGACAGCATCTCCCAAGACCAGAAGAGAATACTGTTCACTTACGGCAACAACGCCGATGAGCGCCTGTCCCTCTCCTCCGTCAGAACTGTGGCCGGAACAGATGATGGTGGCAAGTACTCATTTGAATACAACAGTCTTAAGCTTCCCGATCATTATTGCTCGGAGAGCAGTGACAGGTGGGGGTTCAACGGGAAATCCTTCAGCGTGCCACCGGGATCATACCAGACCCTTCACGACCGCCGCGCACCCGACACAACGCTGATGAAGGCAGAGATCCTCCAGAAAATCACCTACCCAACCGGAGGCTCCACTGAATATATCTTCGAACCGCACACCTACTGCGCATCCGTCCAAAGAACAGACTCTCCACAGATCGGATTCTCTGTTGTTGACAATGCCAATGACAGCATTGCTGGCGGGTTGAGAATCAAGACGATCATTGACCGGAACGGTGACAAGACTGAAACACGCAACTTTTTCTATACTAAAAACGGCCGCCCCAGCGGAATTTTGTCCGGCACTCCGGTGTTTTTCATAAAACGAGACTACAACGGCAAAGTTGCGATAGGCGGTAATGGAAGAGGTTGGATCGGCCCACTTTTCTGGAAAGACAAAGGCACGGAGTCCACGCTGGAGTTATCCTACTGGATAGGAAGCGAAAGCTATCTGAACCAGCTCTCTACGACGGATGGCAATCACGTCACCTACAGCAATGTAACCGAGGTGTTCTCCGATGGAGGAAGGATTGAGTATGAATATTCAAATCACAGGGAAGCCCTTGACGCGTCCTTCGAAGGGGATATCTCCTGCTATTCGCCGGAGAACCCCGACTACATCCTGAGAAGGTTATATGCATCCCACTCTTTGGACAGAGGGCTGCTGCTCAGCAAGGGCTCGTTTGACCATTACGGAAGAGTTGTCGAGGAAGAGCACTATGAATAATAACAATTCCCCGAATCGGTTTACGGAGAATGTCTCCGTCTGCCAGATAGGCGCGGAGTCGTTCCCCAACCTTATTAACGGACGTGGTGACGGTCTCTCACTCTCTAAGAATTTCACATACTGCTGGACAGCGGGATCCAGGATATACACTTATTTCCCTTACTTGAAAAGCAAGGAGGTCAAGACATTCCATTACGGATCAGGGACATCTTCCCAAACCGCAATCGTTCTTGTCAACTATGGTTACGACAATCACCGCAGACTTGTGCGGACTACCACAACGGAATCCGCAGGGGGTGAACTGACAGATTCTGTAAGGTACACTGGTTCCGATGGCATACGGGACTCAGGGGTGTATGCAGAGATGACGGATGTCTCTGTGAATATGTCCGGAATCCCGATCGAAAGGATACGGTACAAAAACGGTAAGGTGATTGGAGCCGAATTGACCACCTACAGGAAAATCGCCAAAGCCGGAATTGAGAATTACGTACCTGAGGCTGAGTATGCGGCAAAGCTTGACGAGCCGGCATCATCTTTCGACACTTATGACGGTCGCAATGTCGAGAGCCAATACGGTGATCCGATTATCGAATATGTGGAGTATGACGGGATGTGCAACCCTTTGGAAGTAGTCAAGAACGGGACAGGCAGGACATCCATACTATGGGGATATGAAGGGATGCATCCTGTCGCTCTTTTCAACAACGCCACCAGACGCGCGGGGACGATAATGGTTGAAGAGCCGGGACTTGTCAGCGACAATGAAGATCACCGCACGAACACGGAGCACTGGTTCTCTTACAGTTTTGAGACTTTGGAAGGCGGTGACTGTGAGGTACATTTCGATATTCCGGAGAATGTCCCCGATTTTGATTTTTGGGTTGTTCTCGACAGTTCTATTTATTATAGACCCAGAACCAGAGAATGGGTGGATGACGGTTCTGGAGGGGAACATGACTCCGAGGTCTATGTGGAATTCACAAAAACGGTGTGGCTATCGGCAGGGAAGCATAGACTTGCTGTCACGACGTTGGATCCTACCGTTTATCCAATACCAGAAGAAGATGCGGAACTTGAATCAGAGGCAGATTCGGAATATAACAATCTGGTGCGCCCTCAGACATCTATTGAAATTCCAGAAGATGCCCACTCCGCTGCAGGATGGCTTTCGATTGCCTATAGAGGTAAGCAAGAAAGAGAGGTGAATGGATTCATTGGAGACTATTACCACGAGAACTTTGAAGGTTGGCGTGGGAATCGCCAGAATGGCTTTCACAGCGAAAAGGGATATGTCGGGGAATATACAGTCAACCTTGAGGTTTCACCGGAAAGAGTATATTACGTTGATTATAGAGTCCTGATTGGAGGTCAGTGGAAGTATAAAAAATACAGATATTATGGGCCATGCCAAACAATCAATGAAGGCTCTTCGCCAATAGATGAGATCCGTGTCTATCCGGTTGACGGATCGGTTATCACCGCGACTTGGTCTCCTAATGTCGGACCGCGCGGTGTCTCCGACACAAGAGGGATGACTACATCCTATGAGTATGACGGACTGGGTAGATTGATCCTGTGTATGGACAACGATCAATCACCGACTACAGGGTACGCCTACCACTTCCGCAATGATTCTGATTCCACGAACCATATAAGGAAAACAGTCTATACCGAGAAGAACGCTGCGGCACCGAGAGTCAGCACAGACTATTTCGATGGCCTAGGGAGGTCTATCCAGACAATCATGAAGGGCGTAGGAACCAATGGCGGAGACATTGCCAATTTCTTTGAATATGACCGGAACGGACGATTGCTCAGATCCTGGCTGAACTCTCCGGTGTACAATAACGGAGATGGTTGTGTTAATCCTGATGTCTTTAAAGAGAATGCATCCTCATTCTACGGGAACACTACCTCTGCGGAGTCACGTCCTTTCAGCGAGAATGTCTATGATGGTTCGCCACTTGACCGCGTCAAAGCAGTTTACGGTGTTGGACAGGACTGGTTCAGCGCCGGGAAATGCGCCGAAACGGAGTTTCTTACAAACTCTACGGATGTTTCAACCCTTAAATGTCTAAATCTCAAAGTGGAGGAGTATTCCGACACCTCGTTTACAGTCAAAAAGGCAGGATTCTATCCAGCCAGCTCACTGCTTGTGACAAAGAGCATGGACGAGGATGGGAACACAGCATATTCATTCACAGACTTTTCCGGAAAGACACTTCTGGAACGTCGGGTCTTAAGCTCGGACGAGACGGCTGACACGTACTATGTATATGACGACTTCGACGACCTGAGGGCGGTGATTCCGCCTATGCTTTCCAAAGAGGTCAGCACTTCCACATCAACACATTGGACAAGCGACTCGGAACCGTTCGGCCGGTGGGCGTTCCTTTATGTCTATGACTCAAGACACCGATGCGTGGCCAAGAAGATGCCGGGAGCAGGCTGGAATCTCACACTTTACGACAAGGCCGGGAACGCCATTCTGACACAGGACGCCAGACAGCGTGAACAGAATGAATGGGCGTTCAACATTCCCGACGCTCTGGGCAGGGTTTGTCTTCAGGGTCTGTGCGAAGAATCTTCACTTTTCGGGAACGACACCGGCATCGATGTCTTCTCCGGGCCATTCCAGAATGTCGCGGTAAGAGCCTTCCGTTCACAGGGGTCTCTGGCCGCCACGAGCGCTTTCTACGGCTATTCCATTGACGGTATGGTCATTGACTCCACCACCACATTCCTCACCGTGAACTATTACGATGACCACTCGTTTGTCGGGATGTATGGTTTTCCTCAGGATCTTTTGTTTGACGAGGCTCCTGTGGATAATGGTTACGGCAACAGATGGTCATCCGCACATAATCTGCTGACCGGCTCAATGTCTGCCGTGATCACCTCTGAAGGTGTGTCCACCGGAAAATTCAGGCACACGGCTTTATTTTATGATGAGTATGGACGTGTCGTCCAGACCATCTCCCGGTACGAGGATGGAGGACGGATCAGAACGGCATCGGCGTTTGACTTCGCCGGGAACCAAACCCTCTCAAGGGAAGTTGTCTCTATGTCAGACGCGTGCGACACTGTGGAAAGGATCGACACATACGATCTGTGGGGCCGGATCAAAAGAACGACAACGAGTCTTTCGGATGGCAGCGGGCTTAACGCATCCAGCACAGTCGGCTATACGTATGACAATGTCGGAAGGCTGGTTGGAGTCACTTACGGCACTGGAGCCAATGCTGTCAACGAGTCCTTGGCCTACAACGTTAGGAGCTGGCTGACAGAAAAGCGGAGCGACGTGTTCGGAATGAGGTTGCGGTACAACACCCCAGCCCTTGGCTCCGCGCCTTGTTGGAACGGCGGGGTTTCCGAGTGGGAATGGGGGTTCGGCACCGAGGCACCGCAGGCATATTCATTCTCCTACGATGCGTTGGGCCGCCTGACGGACTCCAGAAGATTCATTGGGACATCGGGCTCCCCCACAGACTCTTTCTCAGAGCGGGATCTCTCCTATGACCTCAATGGGAACATACTGACCTTGAACCGCTTCGGAGAATCCAGCTTGCTGCCGGAGGACGCACTGACTTTCTCATACTCCGGCAACAGGATTAACTCGGTGTCGGGATCACCATCTTTCGGCTACGACTCCAACGGCAATATGACAGCGGACGGCAGGCTTGGCTTGAATCTCAGTTACAATCATCTGAACCTTGTAAGTGAAGTCGGTGACGCTTCCGGAACCCTAGCCTACTACACGTACATCTCTGACGGCACAAAGATCTCCGCCGAAAAGCCAGACGGCTCAGGAACCGTGTATAGAGGATCGCTTGTCTATTCAAAGGACGGGAACGGAAACCTCAGCCTTGACTGCGTCCTCACTGACGGAGGACGGATCGCCGCCGCGAGGGACGCTTCCGGAACCGTCACGGCCTATCACGCCCTCCACCACCTGACCGACCACTTAGGCAGCGTCCGCGCCGTCGTCGATGGCGACACCGGCTCTGTGATCGAGACGAATGATTACTATCCGTTCGGAAAGCGGATTCAAGCTACGGGGCCGGTCGCAGAGCCTGTCGAAGCGACTTCCCCGAACCGCTGGCTCTTCTCCGGCAAGGAAGACCAGTCCTTCCTGAGCGCGGGCATCCCTCTCCTCGACTTCGGTGCCCGCATGTACAACCCGGCCATCGCACGATGGACCGCAATTGACCCATTGGCGGATGAATATTACAATGTAAGTCCGTATGCCTATTGCCTTGGAAATCCAATCAGAAATATTGATATCTTAGGACTTAGACCGATATACTCTACTGAAGGCTATTTATTGGGAACAGATGATGGTGGAATTCAAGGAGAGCAAATAATTATGAAAAAGGACAATTTTGTTCAAGGTATGCGAACGGAAGATGCACTCAAATATAATTTAGGGGTAGAAGGTCTCGATGGTGAAGAAGCCGTCACTCGTTTTAATGATAGCTTTAATCAATTGAAGGATAGGCCGGATTGGGACGGATACATTACTCTTGAAGAGGCAAACGAATGGTATAGGTCAGGCAATGGAGAGCCCCTGTTTGCTGATATTAATAAAATTGATTTTAGTAGTTATGTGTCTTGGGGTGAAAAATATGTGGGAAAAACATATGTCATCAACTTGCTTAATGGCAAATCTAAAATCAATGATGGCCTTGTATATGGAAAGATAGTTGTTAAGCGATACCCCAATCATGGCATAAGGGCTTACAGTGATCGTTATGATTTTGATATTAAGCGACCATATCTTCTACATACCAGTAGAAATATTCTAACACATATTGGCGCAAAAGTGGCTGGCCAAGGAACTGCTTTTAATATCAATATATATGGTGAAAAGAAATTAAAACCCATTTTACCATGGATAAAATAGTATATAAAATAGTCTTTGCATTAATAGTTATTATATTTTTTATTTGTGAGTTATGTTCAACAGATAGAGTTAGTTTGGGCAATGGCTACTATTTTTATAAGGAAAGGGGTGACATTTTAGGAAACAATAACAATGGCATTCCACCTATTGTTGAATATTATTGGAACAATCATCAATATATTGTTGTCAAACAGCACCCTAAATGGCCTCCAGAAGCCATCTATGGTGCCATAAATTATCCTTACGGCTATGATATGGATTACTACTGGGTGATAGATAAAACTAACGATACTATTCAAGGTCCATTGGATTCATCGGGATTTTATAGGTATATACAAATGAAGAATATCAAATGTAAATTAAAACAATAGGGAATCTTATTATGACATTTGATATCAACAATACTTCGGTAAAAATATACCGTACTAAAAAGTTAAACAATGGAAGCCGGGTGACCGGTTCCGCTATATAAAAGTTCATTGAAATACTGTCAATAACTGTCGCTTGGCAAGCTGATGAAAGGTCCGGAAGGACTCCGGAAAAATGTCTGAAACATTGATGACAGGATAACAAAAGTATTGCATAAGTTGCTGATTATTTGTAACTTAGAGTATCCAACCACTTTAAGTTATGAGTTCATCAAACCTACTTATGCAATACCAATCCGAGTGCCTTGAGGCCCTCAAATCAGCGGCAAATATAAGCAAACCTTTTGAGAAAGTGTTTATGGACACGCTTAAACTCTTTATGGCAATCCCCGGCAAGGTCAATTTCCTTCAGATGGGCAGATACGGAGAGTTTTCTGAACAGACCTACCGCAACAACTTCGCGAATAAGACTTTCGACTGGTTATCCTTCAACGAGCATCTGGTCAGAAAGGCTCTGACTGGAAATCTGCTTGCCATTGCCGTGGATCCAAGCTTTCTCCCCAAGTCCGGAAAGAAAACGCCTTGGATAGGCAGGTTCTGGTCCGGAGTCGCCGGCGAGATGAAGCGTGGCCAGGAAATCTTCGGGGTCGGCGTCATTGATGTGGACAACCACGACTGTATGACGCTGGGCGCCATACAGACCCCTGACGCCAAATCTCTTGAGGGGATGGACTACAACCTCGTCGAATGGTACTGCCAGAACCTGATCATCCTCAAGGAGAGGCTCCAGAAGATCTCGCGCCTGATAGTGGCTGACGCTTTCTTCTCAAAGGAGACATTCGTCAGTCCTCTGCTCAGGGAAGGCTTCCACGTGATAAGCAGGCTCCGGAATGACGCCGTGTTGTTCTATCCCACAATCCAGAAGCCCACCGGGAAAAGGGGCCATCCGAAGTGGTACGACGGCAAGGTTGACTTCTCCAATCTTGACCTCTCCAGATGTGAGGAGGCGGAGGTGGACAGGGGCCGCCTCTTCGGACTTAAAGCCTATTCCAAGTCACTCAAACGCTTCATCAAGGTTGCCGTATGGTATCCTGACGAAGAGGATATGGCAAAGTGGCAAATATACTTCAGTACCGATGACGCGATGAGTGTCAAGGATGTAATTAATTGCTATAGAACACGTTTCCAATTGGAGTTTTGCTTCAGGGACGGGAAGCACTATGCCGCTCTGAATGACTGCCAGTCAACCGATCTCAGAAAACTTGAGTTCCACAGAAACGCATCCTTTGCAAGCGTCAACATCGCCAAGGTTGCCTGCAAGGGGCTGGGACTACCATTCTCAATATCCTCTTGCAAGTCGATTATCCATAACGCCTATATGCTCAACAGATTTATTTGCGTGTCCGGTCTGCGACCGGACCCACAAGTTATTGACAAACTTTTCAAAGAACTGGTTTTATTTACTGCCAGGGCCGCTTAGGCACTGGAAAAATTAACGAACTATTGTTATTATATAATATATTCTTTTGCCGCAGTTGCCATATGTCGCTTCAGCGACCGACGCTCCGCGCCCTGTACGGGTAAAGGGTCGCCGAAGCGACATATGACAACCGCTCTCCGTGCCTTGTACGTGTAAAGGTATCGCTGAAGCGACATATGGCAACCGCTTTCCGCGCCTTCTACTATGCCGCTTCAGCAAAATAACTACCCGATAAAATACCTGACGGCGTTTTCGAACAGTGGCTGCTCGAGGTCGGCCTCTATGTTCTTCAACAGGTTCCTCTCGTACCTCTCGCTGTGACCCATCTTCCCCAGAATCTGACCGTTACGGCTGATGATGCCCTCGATGGCATAGTAAGATCCGTTCGGATTGTAAGGCGACTCCATCGTAGGCTCGTCCGTCAGCGGATCAACGTACTGGAACGCCACTTGACCGTTGGCGAACAACTCCCTGGCCAACTCCTCGCTCACAACAAACTTGCCCTCACCGTGGCTCACCGGAATAGCATATTCATCCCCGATCGCCATCCCCTTGAGCCAAGGAGAGTTTGTGGAAGCCACACGGGTCGTCACCATCTGCGAGATGTGCCTGTTGATGTCATTGCGGAACAGAGTAGGGGAGTCTTTGGTCACCTTCCCGAGCTCACCGTAAGGCAGCAGACCCGACTTCACAAGTGCCTGGAAACCATTGCATATTCCTAAAATCAGACCACCACGGGACAGCAGTCCCTCGATCGCCTCCGCGATGTCCTTGTTGTTCAGTACATTGGCGATGAATTTGCCGCTTCCGTCCGGCTCGTCACCGGCCGAGAAACCACCGCTGAGCATCAGGATCTGGCACTCGTCGATGTTCTTCTTCATCTGGGCGATTGACTCGAACACATCCTTGTCCGAAAGGTTGCGGAACACGGAAGTGCGGATCTCGGCTCCCGCCTTGCGGAAAGCTTTCGCCGAATCGTAGTCGCAGTTAGTGCCCGGGAACACAGGAAGGTAAGCGATAACCTTATCGACCTTCGGCCCCTTATATTCAAGATCCGCCTTCTTTGCCTTGAACGGCTTCACACCCTCCATGCCCTTAGGCAGCAGCCTCTTGAAGTCTGGCTTGCTGACTGCGGGGTAAACCTTCTCGAAGAGCGACGCGTTGAAATCCATCATCTCGAAGATGGAAAGTTTGGTCCCGTTCACACGGACGTTGCCGTCCTCACCGGAAGTTACGGTGCCGATCTCGACCGCGTTCTCGAAATCAAGCGCGCTGCCGTCGGTCTCCACCACGATGGAACCATAGCTTAGATTGAACAGCTCGTCCTCCGAAAGGTTGACGTCGAACCCGAACGCGTTGCCGAAGCTCATCTTGCAAAGCGCCTCTGCCACTCCACCGAATCCTACCGCCCAACCGGCCACGATCGTGCCGTCCTCTATCTTTTCCTGAATATGATTCCAGTTCCTCTTGAGCTGCTCCGTGTCAGGCATCCTGTCAGCGAGCGGAGTATGCTTCACGAGGTAGAGGCGGTCTCCCTCCCATTTGAGTTCCGGAGAGATCACCTTGTCAGCCTTTACCGGAGTGATACCGAACGCGATAAGGGTCGGCGGTACGTGGATTGTCCCGTCCTCGGTCTCGAAGGATCCACTCATCGAATCCTTGCCTCCAATGGAAGCCAGCCCAAGCTCCTTCTGCATCTTCAGAGCGCCGAGCAGAGCCGCCGTCGGCTTGCCCCATACCTTCGGATCAGCTGTCATCCTTTCAAAATATTCCTGGCAAGAGAATCTCATTGTCTCCCAATGGCCTCCCGCCGCCACGACCTTGCTGCAAGCCTCGATGAATGAATATGCCGCACCGTGGTAAGGGCTCCAGTCGCAGATGTCAGGGTTAAAGCCGAACGCCATCATGCTGGCTGTGTCGGTATAACCCTTGACCGGAAGTTTCTGCACTGAGACCTGGGTCTCGGTGGTCTGTAGCTCGCCTCCGAACGGCATCAGCACGGTGGAACGGCCGATGGTGGAGTCGAACATCTCTATAAGGCCTTTCTGGCAGGTCACGTTCGGATCCTGCAGGTTGGCGAACATTCTCTCTTTCAGGTTCTTGCCCGGAACGTCGCGGAAGAACGGATCCCTGTCCTCGACCGCTCCGATAGTGGCCTTTGAATAATGCTTCGCACCGGCGCTGTCGATGAACGCTCTGGTGAGATCCACAACGACCTTGTCGCCGTAGAACATCCTCATTCTGGCGGTGTCGGTGACCTCGGCCACATGCGTCACCTCGATATTCTCTGAATGGCAAAGCGCCTTGAATTCCTCCTCGTCCTTGGCTTCCACTACGACGGCCATACGCTCCTGGGACTCGCTGATGGCCAGTTCCGTGGAGTTCATTCCGCTGTATTTCACCGGAACACGGTCAAGGTAGATGTCCAGCCCGTCGGCAAGCTCACCGATGGCGACACTCACTCCGCCGGCTCCGAAGTCATTCGATTTCTTTATCAGTCTCGTGACCTCAGGCCTTCTGAAAAGCCTTTCCAACTTTCTCTCCTCCGGAGCGTTACCCTTCTGGACCTCACTTCCGCAAGTCTCAAGGGACTCCTCTGTGTGTTCCTTTGAGGAACCTGTCGCACCGCCGATTCCGTCGCGTCCGGTGCGTCCGCCGATCATCAGCACGACATCCCCGGCCTTAGGGCTTTCCCTTCTCACATCCCCGGCCTTCACCGCTCCGACAACCGCTCCGACCTCCATTCTCTTGGCCGTGTAGCCCTCGTGGTAGATCTCGCGGACGTGGGTTGTCGCAAGACCGATCTGATTGCCGTAGGAGGAATATCCCTGGGCGGCCTTCCTGGTGATGACCTTCTGCGGGAGCTTGCCCGGAAGTGTCTCGCTGACAGGTTTGTAGATGTCGCCGGCACCGGTGACACGCATCGCCTGATAGACATAGGAACGTCCTGAGAGCGGATCCCTGATGGCTCCGCCCAGGCAGGTGGCGGCCCCGCCGAACGGCTCGATTTCCGTAGGGTGGTTGTGGGTCTCGTTCTTGAACATCAGCAGCCATCTCTCGGTCTGCCCGTCCACATCCACATCTATGAATATGCTGCACGCATTGTTCTCCTCGCTGACCTCCAAGTCATCCAGCAAACCGTTCTTCCTGAGGTATTTCGCCCCGATTGTGGCCATATCCATCAGGTTCAGTCCCTTCTTCTCGCGGCCTGTCTCCGAGCGCATCCTCAGGTACAGGGCCATCGTCCCGTCGATGTCCTCCTTGATGAAGGAATCCTCCACGTCGATGCTTTCCAATTCCGTTGTGAATGTCGTGTGGCGGCAGTGGTCGCTCCAGTAGGTGTCCAGAATCCTGAGTTCGGTCTCGTTCGGATCCCTGCCTTCCCCGGTGAAATATTTCACAACCTCGGCGAGGTCGTCGGCGTTCATCGCAAGGCCCATCTTTTTGCAATATGCTTTCAGATCGTCCCCGCTCATATTCCTGAATCCCTCCAGCACGGGAACCGGCTTGACCGCCGCGTGTTCCGTGTCGGCCAGTTTGCTCAGGTCTTTCGCGCGGGATTCCACCGGATTGATGTAGTAGTGGCGGATCTTCTCAAGCGTCTCCTCGGAGGCGTCGGAGTCCACGATCAGAAGTTTGGAACTCTTTATGCTGATCCGCGCCGTGGGGTCGATCAGGTGCACGCAGTCCACAGCCGAGGCCGCCCTCTGGTCGAACTGGCCCGGCAGGTACTCCACAGCGATGTACTTCGCTCCGTCCAGATCGATCGAATCTGTGACAGAGTCGGTCACAATCTCTCCGAAGACGCTGTAGCGGCTCTTCTCCAGAAGATCGGGCGTGAATCCGAACAAGTCGTAAACATTAAGCAGCCGAAGCGTTTTCAGCTCCAGCTGCAGGTTCTCGTTGAGTTCCCCCAGGAGGCTCTTTGCCTCCACCTGGAACTCCGGGTGTTTCTCCACGAAAATGCGGTAATCGGACATCTTGCAAGTTTTATATAAGACCAACGCAAAGTTAACCTTTTCGGGTCACATTTACAAAATATTAGTCGAGCCAATGGGAGAAGAATCGCCAGATCTCGGAGCAGGTGTCCATGTCCTTGTCGGACCAGGAGTGGTCGCCGCCTTCGACTTTGTAGAGCCAGACTTCGGTTGGCCTGCCGCCTTTCACGGCCGGCTTGCCGGCCTTGAACTGATAGAGAGTGACCTGGTTGCGGCCTTCACGGCGTGGAAGTTCGGTGACATATTCCTCCGTGCAGCCGTTGACGGTGATGATCCTGCCGACCGCCACCGGCACGGGAATGTACGCTCCCCAGCCGCCTTTGTTCTCCGGGTCGCCGAGCCATTCGGAGATGCGGTCCTGGGTGCCATGGACTTCCATGAAAGGAAGCGGATGCTTGTAGGAATATTCAGTCTCCATCCAACTAAATTGCAGTCCGGCGATAGAGGCCATCGCCTTGAAGGCCTTCGGGGCGCGCATCGCGATCAGGTAGATGATGTCGCCGCCGTTGGACATTCCGGTCAGGAATGTGTTTTTGGCGCTGAGGCTGAACCTCTTCTGCAACTCTTTGGAGAGCGCGATGATGAATTTGACATCATCCGTCCTCATGCCCTCCTGGGACGGGTAGCGCACGTTCCAGCCCGGCTTGCCTTTCGGATCCTTTATTCCCTGAGGGTAGCAGACGGCAAACCCGTTCCTGTCGGCGACATCCATCATCGCTTTCTTGCCATTCTGGGCCGAGCCGCCGTAGCCGTGCAGGACGATCACAAGCGGGGCTCCTGCCTTGAGTCCTTCAGGGCGGTAGAGGTAATATTCCCGTTCAAGTCCCTGGTTCTTCATCGTGTAGCGTTCGCACCGCTCCTTGACAGAATATTCTTTGGCAGGGCTTTCGCTGGTAGCTACTGACGGTTTCTGGTCTTGACGGGCCGCGGCGGGAGGAGTCAGACTTGGCGAGACAAGGTTCATGACGGTCAGGAAGACCGCGATAATCGTAGAGGATAACATGTTGATTGACGGTGATTTTGATAATTCAAGAGGGTGGTGAAAAATCTCTGTTTCAGCCACCCTCATAGTCTTTATTTAGTTACTTCAGCCTCGCCGACTATTTGTTCTCGGCGGCCTCTACGGCCTTGAAATAGCGGTAGGAGTTGACCTTAAGCTCGCCGGCGGCAGGCTCGTCAAGCACAACGGTGCCGAACTCGTGGAGCTGGAGGGCCGACAAGGTCACATAGTGGCTTACGCAGCCCTCGATGGCCTCTCTGACCACCCTTGCCTTCTTGCTTCCGAAGGCGAGGATGAGAACCTCCTTGGCGCTGCAGACAGTGGCTACACCCACTGACATCGCGCGTTTTGGCACCAGGTTGACATCACCTCCGAAGAAGCGGGAGTTGACCTCGATCGTGTCCTGGGTAAGGGTCACCACCCTTGTTCTGGAGTTGATGGAGGAGAACGGCTCGTTGAAGGCGAGATGGCCGTCCTCGCCGACTCCGCCGAGGAACAGATCGATGCCGCCAGCCTCTATGATGGCTTTCTCGTAGTCCTCGCACTCTTTGTCGAGGTCGGCGGCGTTGCCGTTGAGGATGTGGATGTTGCCGGCAGGAATGTCAATCTTGTCGAAAAGGTTCCTGTGCATAAAGCTGTGATAGCTCTCAGGATGATTCTCCGGAATCCCGACATATTCATCCATGTTGAAGGTGATGACATTCTTGAACGAGATCTCTCCGGCGGCGCACATTCTGGCGAGCTCCGCATAGGTGTCCAGAGGGGTTGAGCCGGTCGGCAGACCGAGTACGAAAGGCTTGTCGGTCTTCTCGGCCTTGGCCTTGATCGCGGCGGCGATGTGATGTGCCGCCCAGAGGGAACCCTCTTTCTTAGTGTCTCTGATGATGACTTTCATGATTGATGCAGTTTATAAAAAATATTCTTTACTCTTGCTTTCTTGAATATGTCACCGTGGGTGAGGTGACATATTCATGGATGATTGGTTATTTCAGCCGCAGGAAGACCTCGATGGCCTGGTACTCAGCCATTCCGAGTTCGTCGTAAAGCCTTGCGGTGTTCTGCGTGCGCTCCTCGGCCCTCTGCCAGAACTCCCTCGGGTCATCGCCAGGGAACGGCACGATGTCCTTCTGGGAAAGGTGGCGGAAGATCGCGTGGCGCTTCTCGATCAACTCGTCCGGACTGATCGGAACTGCCATGTCCACTCTCCAGAGCTCCCACTCCATCCAGGCGCCTCTGTAGAGCCAGATGGTGGTGTCGTTCAGCCAGTCGTTGCCCTCCTCCTTGAGCTGCTCGATGGCCTCAAGCGCGGCCTCCGTGCAGACCCTGTGCGTTCCGTGAGGGTCGGCGAGGTCACCTGCCATGTAGATCTGGTCAGGGTGGATCCTGACGATCAGCTCCTTGATAATGTCAAGGTCTTTCTGTGTGCGAGGCAGTTTCGTCACTCCGCCGGACTCGTAGAACGGCAGGTTGAGGAAGTGGACGTTGGTCTTGTCATTAAGCCCGAAGCTTCTGTCGGCTCCTCTGGCCTCGCTGCGGCGGATGGCCGCCTTGATGGCGAGAAGTTCCTTAGGCTCAGGCTCACCAGGCTTCTTTGAGTCGATGATAGCCTTCACCTCCTCGAACCTGTCGCCGAATCCGAGCTGGTAGGCCGCGTCCATGTGCTGCAGCACCACGTCATCGTGGACGGCAAGGTCTCCGGATGTCTCGTAGGCCACGTGCACGTCGTGTCCCTGATGCACCAGTCGGATGAATGTTCCTCCCATAGAGATTACGTCGTCGTCCGGGTGAGGGGAGAAGATCAGCACCTTCTTAGGGAACGGTGTGGATTTCACAGGCCTTGTCGTGTCGTCTGCGTTCGGCTTTCCTCCCGGCCAGCCGGAAATCGTGTGCTGGAACTCGTTGAACACGTCGATGTTGATCTTGTCAAACGGCCCGTAGAGATCGATGAGATCGCCGAGGAAGTTCTCCAGATAGTCCTGCTGCGTGAGCTTGAGAATAGGCTTGTGAACCTTTTGGCAGAGCCACACCACGGCTTTCCGGATCAGTTTCGGAGTCCATTCGCAAGGACCGACCTTCCAAGGGGCCACCGATCTTGTCAGAAGGGAGGCGGACATCTCGTCTGTGAAGAAGGAGATGTTGTTGTGGCTCTGGAGCCATGAGGCCGGGCAAGAGGAGTCGATGTCCTCCTCGACGATTTTATGTACGATCTTGGCCTTGTCCTCACCCCACGCCATAAGGATGATCCTGCGGGCGCTCATCATCGTCCCGATGCCCATCGTGATGGCGGCCTTAGGGGTCACGGCGATGTCGCCGTTGAAGTTGTGGGCCTGTCTCTTTCTTGAGATGTAGGAGAGCGGCACGGTGCGCGTCACGCTCTTCTCGGTGGAGCCGGCCTCGTTGAAGCCGACCTGTCCGCCTTCTCCCACGCCGATCACCAGCAGGTCAATGCCTCTGGCGATTCTGTCGAACTCGGCGCAGTAGTCGGAAATCTCCTTCTTGGAGACCGATCCGTCAGGAATATGAATGTTCTCCTTCCTGACATCGACCTGGTCAAGAAACTCGTCGTGGAGTCTGTGGTTACGGCTTTGGATGGAGTCGCTGCCGCAAGGGTAGTACTCGTCGATCGAGAACACCTCGACATTGGCGAAGGAGACTTTGCCTTCCTTGAATTGTCTGGTGAGATTGCTGTAGAGGGAAATCGGGGTCCTGCCTGTGGTAAGACCGAGTTTGAAAGGACGCGGAAGCGCCGCTTTCTCGTGATCCTTGATGGCTTTGACAATGATGTCGGCCACACGGTCGCTGCCGATTGCAGCGTCGTCAAAAATCTCGGTGTTGATCTTCTCGAAGGAGTGGAGAATGCCCTTAGGCAGGTTCTCCTCGATCAGTCCACCGTCCTTTGGTAAAGAAAAGTGTCTCATCTCTTTGAGCTTAAAGTTTCGTTAATATGATATGTTTCGTTGTCCGTTCCCGGACTAAAGCTCTATGTCATTCTCCGCAAGTCGGATGGTCGCGGATCCCGTGCCAGAAACTACAAACCTTGGTGGCTGCCGGCTTAAATCGTACAAAGATAATCAGTTTTCCTCATAAGCCGAATAGATTTTCCCGAAAAAATGATGCGCGGAGAATCAGAGCGCAGACACCTTTTGTCTATCTGATCAGGAAGACCGTTCCTTCTGTGCCGTAAAATGTCCGGCAAGCAAGCATATCGCCGGACAAGTCACATCAACGGTTTGTCCGGCGGTTTGTCCGGCCAAACGGCTTTCCACCGGATAAGATGCATCGACAGCGGTGTTTATCCGGTATAAGTCCTTTTTGCCGGACAAGAGGAATTTCACGTTTTTTTTCGCATAAGCTATTGTTGAATGTTTTGGAATATCGGAGGAAATTCAGTAATTTTGCAGACCTTTGAAGCGGAAGTGCAGCGGAAGTGCGAAGTTTCCATCCAAAGGAAAGTCTACATGAATATGCCCGAATGGCGGAATTGGTAGACGCGTTGGACTCAAAATCCAATGTCCCTTAAAGACGTGCCGGTTCGAGCCCGGCTTTGGGCACCCTACTGAAGTCTCCCTCGTTTTTGGGAGACTTCTTCTTTTTTTGTCAGATTCAACCTTACGTCTTTTGCCCAGTACCTTCGGGCGGCGGAAACGCGCGGAGGTGTCGCTCAAGCGTGCCGTGCTGCACCCTCGGGCGACGAAGATGTACGAAAGTGTTGCCCAAGCGTGCCGCGCTGCACCCTCGGGCGATGAAAAAGTGCGAAAGTGTTGCCCAAGAGAGCCGTGCTGCACCCTCGGGCGACGAAGATGTACGAAAGTGTCGCCCAAGCGTGCCGTGCTGTACCCTTGGGCGACGAAAAAGTGCGAAAGTGTTGCCCAAGAGAGCCGTGCTGCACCCTTGGGCAACGAAGATGTACGAAAGTGTCGCTCAAGAGAGCCGTGCTGCACTCTTGGGCGACGATAAGTGTGGTTTTCGTCGCCGAAGGGTTTCCTTCATCCATACGTCATTATGCCCTGCGCCCTTGGGCAACGGGAAGGCGCGGAAGAGTCGTCTGACTGTGCCTCGCGTCACCTTCGGGTGCGGGACAGTCAGGCGTCATCGTTCCCTGAGAGCTCGGCGCCGTCCCCTGCTCCTGTCGTTGGAGGGGTTCAGGTGGCTGGTCGCATGGTCGTGCGGCCATTATATCCGGCATATTCGTTTGATATTTGGAAATTTTTATTATTTTTGTCCTGACACCTGCCACGACGTCACGTCCCGTGCCGTGACGCAAGGCAGGAGCGGGATACAGACCGAAAGGGTGACCGATGGCCGCCAAGTTATTTACCAAAGCATCGCTGAACTCATAGGACTCACGAGACTATAAC
>OIXA01002481.1_pt1 | contig 21080 bp, 18 predicted proteins | sample 1587721 | NCBI WGS metagenome assembly OIXA01 (sample SAMEA3888900, study PRJEB22519) | human gut metagenome | biome: human gut; feature: human-associated habitat; material: faeces | place: Denmark | collected 2013 | reverse complement strand
TGTTGCTCAGGAACTTATAAATAAAGTTAAATCAAAGTGTTGCGGAATTAAGGTTTTTACGGCTTCACGGAGCCGCTCTGTCTACATCTACACTCCGCATCTGCGGCGCAGACGCTCGAAGTTGTGCGTCCAAATGTCCATCAGCCACTCCTTGTCGCCGTCGTCGGTGAAGTCGGTGACAGAGAGCATATAGCCGCCCGTGAGGCTACACATCTCCATGCGTATCTCTACATACGATCCGTCGGTCTCGTCGTTCCACGACCAGCGTATGCGACCGAACTTTTCGAGCACGCTGACCGTAGCCCTGCGCACTTCATGGTGGCGGTTGGCATCGCCCCAGGTGCAGGTGAGCTGGTCGCCGTCGAGCGTAACGCTGTCGGCAATCCACTTCTGAAGACCCGAATCGGTACCTATGAGCTGCCAAATTATGTTCTTCGAGGTTGAGTTGAGGAGGTGTTCGACTGTGATTTTGTTTTTCTCCATATCGTTTTTAGTAGCTTAATTACTATATATATAATGTAGTGACAGTGCAAAGTTAAGGAAAAAATAAATAATTTGCATACAAAAGTGATTTTTTTTGAAAAAAGTTTTGGAGATTAACAAAAAAGCATTACCTTTGCACCCGCAATCAAGAACGATGGCGGGATAGCTCAGCTGGTTAGAGCGCATGATTCATAATCATGAGGTCCCCAGTTCAATCCTGGGTCCCGCTACAAAAGAACGAGTTAAAGACAATTCTTTGACTCGTTTTTTTGTATCTATATCAATTAAAAGCAGATTTAACACATCTTTTACCGCATTTTTTCTACAATTAACACGTTATATTCTTGGTTTTTAGTACCTTTGCATTGATTTTCGTAAAGTGTGCGAAAGACGCTGCCACAAAGCGCATAACAACCGCGTCCGACGACAATTACGACTGATAACAACAAAGAGTAAAAGGATAATCAACAATAATAAAAGAAACAATGGCTGGAACAAAAAAAATCAAGACCGCGCTTATTTCTGTATTCCATAAGGATGGTCTCGACGAGCTCCTGAAGAAGCTCAACGAAGAAGGTGTTAAATTCCTCTCTACCGGTGGCACTCAGGCGTTCATCGAGAAGCTTGGCTACGAGTGTCAGGCTGTAGAAAGCGTCACTTCTTATCCGTCAATCCTCGGCGGACGTGTTAAGACTCTGCACCCACGCATCTTCGGTGGCATCCTCGCTCGCCGCGACAACGAAGGCGACCGCCAGCAGATGGCTGAATACGCCATCCCTGAAATCGACCTCGTTATCGTTGACCTCTATCCGTTCGAGCAGACCGTAGCAAGCGGCGCTTCTGAGGCCGACATCATCGAGAAGATCGACATAGGCGGCATCTCGCTCATCCGCGCCGGCGCAAAGAACTTCAACGACGTGGTGATCGTTCCGAGCAAGGCTGAGTACAAGGTGCTCCTCGACATCCTCAACGCTAACGGCGCAGAGACCACTCTCGCAGAGCGCAAGATGTTCGCTGAGCGCGCATTCGGCGTAAGCAGCCACTACGATACTGCAATCCACGCTTGGTTTGCAAAGTAGAATTTTGAATTTTGAGTTTTGAATGTTGAATTATGCGCTATGCGCATTTTGAATTTACCAGTTTTGAGTTATTAATTCAAAACTCAAAATTCAAAATTGCGACTGCAAGTCGCAACAACTCAAAATTCAAAACTCAAAACTCAAAACTCAAAATTGCGACTACAAGTCGCAATAACTCAAAACTCAAAATTCAAAACTCAAAATTCAATAAATGGGATTTTTTTCATTCAGACAGGAAATTGCGATGGACCTCGGCACTGCCAACACCATCATCATCAGCGACGACAAGATTGTTGTTGATGAGCCTTCGGTAGTGGCACTCGACCGTCGCACAGACAAAATGATTGCTGTCGGCTCGAAGGCAAAGATGATGTATGAGAAGACTCACGACAACATCCGAACCATTCGCCCACTCCGCGATGGAGTCATAGCCGACTTCTCCGCTTGCGAACAGATGATGCGCGGACTCATCAAAATGGTACACTCTGGCAGCCGCCTCTTCACCCCGTCGCTGCGTATGGTGATCGGCGTTCCTTCGGGTTCTACAGAGGTTGAACTGCGCGCCGTGCGCGACAGCGCAGAACATGCTGACGGACGAGACGTATACCTCATCTTCGAGCCAATGGCTGCTGCCATCGGTATCGGTATCGACGTAGAAGCGCCGGAGGGCAACATGATTGTCGACATAGGTGGCGGTTCTACAGAGATTGCTGTCATCTCACTCGGCGGCATCGTGTCGAACAACTCTATCCGCACTGCGGGTGACGACCTCACTGCCGACATTCAGGAGTATATGTCGCGCCAGCACAACGTGAAGGTTTCTGAGCGTATGGCTGAGCGCATCAAGATTCACGTCGGATCGGCTCTCACCGAGCTTGGCGACGAGGCACCTGAGGACTTCATCGTTCACGGTCCGAACCGCATCACCGCTCTCCCAATGGAGGTGCCGGTATGCTATCAGGAGATTGCTCACTGCCTCGACAAGACTATCGCAAAGATTGAGAACGCTGTGCTCTCTGCTCTTGAGAACACTCCGCCTGAGCTTTATGCCGACATCGTGAAGAACGGCATCTATCTCAGTGGTGGCGGCGCTCTGCTGCGCGGTCTCGACAAGCGCTTGCAGGAGAAGATCAACATTCCGTTCCACATCGCCGAAGATCCGTTGCACAGCGTAGCTATCGGTGCGGGTGTTGCTCTTAAGAACATCGACCGCTTCTCATTCCTTATGAGATAAGCTAAAAGTAAAAGAGTAAAAAAAGTAAAAGAGTAAAAAGCTCTCAACAGTAAATAACATTTAAAGGTAAGAAGGTAAAAAAGTAAAAGAGTAAAAAGAGTTGGAACGATGATACGCCCTCTGCTTTTTACTTTTTTACTCTTTTACTTTTTTACTTTTCGACTATGCGCAACTTATTAGATTTTCTTTCACGCCACAACCATTGGTTCGTCTTCCTCCTGCTGGAGGTGGTGAGCCTCACTCTGCTGTTCAAGTACAACAGCTATCAGGGCAGCGTGTGGTTCTCGTCAGCTAATGCCGTAGCGGGAAAGATGTACGAATGGGACTCGTCCGTTAAGCAATACTTCGCTCTTACCGAAGTGAACCGACAACTCACCGACCGCAATATTTACCTCGAACGCGAAGTGGAGATGCTGCGCGAGCAGGTGCTGAAGACAAACAAGGACACTACCCTCGTCGAACGACTGCAACAGAACGTTATGCGCGACTATGAGACCATTCCGGCAAAGGTCGTCAGCTCGTCGCTCGACAAGGCTAACAACTTCATCACCATCGACAAAGGCAGCGCCGACGGCGTGCGCAAGGATATGGGCGTGGTGTGCGGTCAGGGCATCGTGGGCATCGTCTATCTCTGCAACGAGCACTACTCGGTGATTATTCCGGTGCTCAACGAGCAGTCGAACATCAGCTGCGCCATACGTGGACGCGGCTTCTTCGGCTATCTGCGCTGGTATGGCGGTTCGCCAGAGTCGGCTTACGTAGAAGACATTCCGCGACATGCTCACTTCCGTTTGGGCGACTTCGTCGTTACGTCGGGCTACTCGTCGGTATTCCCGCCGGGCATCATCGTCGGACGCATCAAGCATGTGTACAACTCCGACAACGGACTCTCGTATCGTCTCAACATCTCTCTGTCTACCGACTTTACACGTCTGCGCGACGTGAGCGTCATCAACGACCGCGAGATGGATAAGAAACTCGAATTACTGCGTGCTGCGGAGGATTCTCTGAAGGCGCGCCAATAAATATATAGAAGAAATCAAATGAGCCTGAATTTCATCAGAAACATAATATTCATCATTGTGCTGCTCCTCGTGCAGACGCTGCTGCTCAACCATATCAGCGTCTTCGGATGCGCTACGCCGTTGCTCTACGTCTACTTCGCACTTACCATACAGCGCGGAGAGTCGAAGTGGGCTACGCTGCTGTGGTGCTTCGCGATGGGTCTTCTTGTAGACATCTTCTCGAACACTCCGGGCGTGGCTGCCGCAGCAATGACTCTCGTGGGCTTCCTGCAGCCTTACGTCATCGAACTGTTTGCCCCGCGCGACAGTGCTGAAGACCTGCGCCCGTCACCATTCACATTCGGCTCAAGCAAATACGCCAACTATACCATCATCCTCGTGGTTATCTATTGCTTAGCGTTCTTCTCGCTCGAAGCATTCAACTTTTACAACTGGGTTCAATGGCTCTCAAGCATCGGCGGCAGCGCCATGCTCACCATCATACTCATATTGGTGATAGAGAACTTCAGAAGCAAGCGTTAGTAAGAAAGTAGTATTTGTATTTTTTAGAAGTAGGAAATGAGCAATTATAATCTCGAGAAACGGCGCTACGTCATCGCTTTCGTGGCAACGGCAATTGTCGTTGTCTACATCGTGCGGCTCTTTACGCTGCAGTTGCTGAGCGACGACTACAAGAAGAACGCCGACTCAAACGCCTTTCTCAAGAAGATTGAATATCCGTCGCGTGGAGCCATCTACGACCGCAACGGACGTCTGCTCGTGTACAACCAGCCGGCGTACGACGTCATGGTGGTGATGAACGAGGCGAAGGGACGCATCGACACGCTTGAGTTCTGCCGCGCTTTGGGCATCACGAAAGAGTATTTCATAAAGCGCATGAACGACATCAAGGACTACTCGAAGAACCCTGGCTACTCGCGCTTCACGCAGCAGATGTTCATGAGTCAGCTCCCTTCTGAGGAGTTCAGCTACTTTCAGGAGAAGATATTCCGCTTCCCGGGCTTCTACGTGCAGCAGCGCAGCATACGCCAGTATCAGTCGTCTGTAGGTGCGCACATACTCGGCGACGTTGCGGAGGTTTCGCCCTACGACATTGAGGAAGACAGCTACTACCAGCCGGGCGACTACATCGGCAAACTCGGCGTGGAGAAGTCGTACGAGAAACAGTTGCGCGGCGAGAAGGGCGTGCAGATATTGCTGCGCGATGCTCGCGGACGCATCCAGGGGCAGTATATGAAGGGCAAATACGACCGCAAGCCGGTTGCCGGAAAAGACCTTACGCTCGCCATCGACGAGAAACTGCAGGCTTTGGGCGAACGCCTTATGGAAGGTAAGATAGGTTCTATCGTGGCTCTCGACCCTCGCACGGGCGAAGTGCTCTGCATGGTGTCGTCTCCAACCTACGACCCGCGCATCATGGTTGGCCGCGCACGCTCCAAGAATCACCGCGCTCTTGCCAAAGACGCTTGGAAACCGCTCCTCAACCGTTCTATAATGGGTATGTATCCGCCGGGGTCTACGTTCAAGACGTCGCAGGCTCTGACGTACATGACCGAAGGCATTATCACTCCTGGCACCGCATTCCCTTGCAACCGCGGTTTCTACTATCGCGGTCTGCATGTCGGCTGCCACTCCCACCCCGCTCCTATCGCTCTTGTCGACGCCATCAGCACTTCGTGCAACTCCTACTTCTGTTGGGGACTCTACTACATGATAGGCAACCGCTCCAAATACAAGAATCCATACAACGCCATGAATATATGGCGCGACTATATGGTGTCGATGGGCTTCGGCTACAAATTGGGCATCGACCTTCCGGGCGAGAAGCGCGGCATGATTCCGAACGCCGACTACTACGACCGCAACTATCGCGGCTCGTGGAACGGACTCACCATCATCTCTATCTCTATCGGTCAGGGCGAGGTGACGCTCACTCCGCTGCAGATTGCCAACCTCGGCGCTACCATCGCCAACCGCGGCTACTACTACCGTCCGCATGTCGTGCGCAAGGTGCAGGGCGAACCGCTCGACACAGCTTACACCCACAAGCATTATACCAAGGCGTCGCGCCGTGCGTACGACTACGTTGTCGCGGGTATGCGTTCTTCGGCACTGAAGGGCACGTGTAGAGCGCTGGCTCGCCTGCCGTTCGAGGCGTGCGGCAAGACGGGTACGGCGCAGAACCACGGTCGCGACCACTCGGTGTTCATGGGCTTCGCACCAATGAACGAACCGAAAATCGCTATCGCCGTATACGTTGAGAACGGCGGATGGGGTGCCGACTTCGGTGTGCCTATCGGCGGACTGATGATGGAACAGTATCTCACGGGCAAGCTCTCGCCGGCTGCAGAGGCTCAGGCAAGCGCTATGCAGGCTCGACGCATCGGCTATGGTCCGCGATTTCCAGGGCAAAAAGATAAAAGTAAAAGAGTAAAAGAGAAAAAACAATGATAAACGAGAAGCCACAAAGCATTTGGTCGCAGGTCGACTGGCTGACAATTGGTCTATATATAGCGCTGATGATCTTCGGATGGCTCAGCATATGCGGTGCCAGCTACACCTTCGGCGACAACGACTTGTTGTCGCTCGGCACGCGTTCGGGCATGCAGATTGTATGGATAGGCACAAGTATATGCCTCGGATTCGTCATTCTGATGATGGACTCGCGTTTCTTCGACACGTTCTCGTTCGTCATATACGGCGTGCTGCTCTTACTGCTTTTCGCCACCATCTTCAACCCTCACGACATCAAGGGTTCGCACTCGTGGCTCGTCATCGGACCGCTCCGCCTGCAGCCTGCCGAGTTCGGCAAGTTCGCTACGGCGCTGGCTCTCGCCAAACTGATGAGCACCTACGGCTACAACATACAGCGTTGGAAAGACTTTGCTGCGGCTTGCGCCGTGGTGTTCGTGCCAATGCTCTGCATCGTGGGTCAGCGCGAGACGGGTTCGGCGCTGGTCTACCTCACCTTCTTCCTCATGTTCTACCGCGAAGGCATGCCTGGCAGCATCCTCTTCACGGGCGTAGCGATGGTGGTATACTTCGTTGTGGGCATCAAGTACGAGGGCATTATGCTTTTCGACACGCCTACGTCGGTGGGCAAGTTCGTCGTGCTGCTACTTGTGCAGATATTCGTTGCGGGCATGGTGTACAACTATGTGCATAACCGCAAGCATACCAATACTATTCTTGGCTATAGCATAGCACTTACCGTTATAGCCATTCTCTTCGACGTGTACGTCATCCCGTTCGACGTAACGTGGGTGCAGCTCGGCATGTGCATAGCACTGTTCCTCTACCTGCTCTATCACGGACTGCGCACACGTCTACCCCAATACTTCTTTATCCTTGCGTTTGCCGTCGGTTCGGTGGTGTTCTTCTACTCTGCCGACTATGTGCTTAACAACGTGATGGAGCCTCATCAGCGTGTGCGCATCAACGTGCTGCTCGGTCTCGACGAAGACCTTGCCGGCGCCGGATACAACGTTCACCAGAGCGAGATTGCCATCGGTTCGGGCGGACTGAGGGGCAAGGGATTTCTCAACGGCACACAGACCAAACTGAAGTTCGTGCCCGAGCAAGACACCGACTTCATCTTCTGCACCGTAGGCGAGGAGGAGGGCTTCATCGGTTCGGCTGGCGTGTTGCTGCTGTTCCTCGTGCTCATCCTGCGTCTGCTTGCACTCGCCGAACGACAACCTTTCGTCTTCGGGCGCATCTACGGCTACTGCGTGGCGTCGGTATTCCTATTCCACGTGTTCATCAACGTGGGCATGGTGCTGGGCTTAACGCCGGTTATCGGCATCCCGCTGCCGTTCTTCAGCTATGGCGGTTCGTCGCTTTGGGGCTTCACCATCCTGCTGTTTATATTCCTCAGCATCGACGCAAAGCGAAATATGCTTAAGGCTTAGGTTCTTTTTTATTTATAGAGCGTATAGCTTTAACGGAAGAACCAAAAATCCTCCATATCTTCCAGCATCGTCATAACCCGCACATTATAAGAACGATATAGGCTGGAAGATTTCCCTAAAAACGAGAAATCTTCCAGCCTATCTTCCAGGTTTTGTTTCGTATCTTACAGCCGATACACCGGCTTTAGTTCATTAAATTCAGCCGTGATTCCGGCTTTTATTCCTTATTTTCCAGTTTACTCGAAGTAGAAGCTCAGCACAACCATTTTAGTGCGTACTTCCTTCACGCCCTGCGCGAACTTGAGCAGACTCTTGTCGCGCAGTTCCTTGGCATGATTGGTATCGAGAGCGTTGCCGAGTCCGTAGACGAACTTCAGCTCGGGGCGCAGCTTGAAGAACGGCAGGTAGAAGTCGCAACCTACGCCGAACTCCAGCGAGAGTGATGTGCGCTTCAGCTTCAGCGCGTCGGTGCTCTTGCCCGTAAGGTTTATCATCGGCGACACACCAGCCATGAGGTACGGGCGGTGGTTGTTGAATCGGGGCGCCGAGAATATAAGGTCGCCAGCCACAGCGATGTACGCCGTCTTCATGTCCTGACGCTTCTCATCTGGCTGTCCGCTTTCGCTCAGTTTCTTGAGGTCATGAAACACGATGTGGCGCGTGCCGAAGTACATCATCGGCGCCACGCGCAACTGGAAATGTGTAGACAGACGCAGTTCGCCGAGCACTCCGACATTGATGCCGGGGTCCCAACGGCTCTGGTCGGCGGTGACGAGTGTCTCCTCCGTGCCGTCCTCCGTGGTTATGGTCTGCGGACCAGCCATCAACACCTCCATGTCCTGCACGTGCATACCCACGACTACTCCGAAATGGAACGGACGCAAGTCGGTGTACGGGCGGTTCTGTACGGTGCGATCCTGTGCCGAGGCAGCGAGGCTCACGATACACATTAATAATATATATATGTACTTTCTCATTGATTGGTTGTTCTGAAAATGACGCTTAGATTTCCACCTTATTATATATAATAACGCCGCGAATGTGATATTATTGCATTCGCGGCGTTTTTCTATTCTATCAGCAACAGTATGCCGACTATTCTATTGGCATTTGCGTGCCGACTATTCTTTCTTCAACTGTATACCGACATCAGCCACGCCTGGCAGTATCTCGCGCTTCATGTCGTGGCGCACTACGATGTGCAACGAGTCGCCCTCCTGCAGCTGCAGCTTGCAGATATCAAACTGATACTGTCTGTAGCTGATGCCCTCACCCAGAATGTTGCCCTGCTCGTCGGTGAGGTTGCAGCATACGGTGTCGGTCACAAGCCGATGCGCCGGCATTATCTCCTGCTCCACAATCAGCGTTATCGCCGTGAACGGATAGGCGTCTGTCGTGCGCACGCCGAGAACGGCGCTGTACGTAGCGGCATCCTTCAGAGGTGGAATAGCGAACGAGAGCGTGTCGTTCTTCTCCCAGCCTGCAAGTGCGATGCTCTGATATCGGTCGTAGACGGTGCGATGGTCGCAAGCTGCGAAGAGCATTGCGAACATCACAAGGGTCATTGAAGCGACTTTAAAGCTCATAGTTCTTTTCATAATCACAATTAATGAGCGCCTTTAGGGGGTGCAGCAGTTTCTTCTGCACCTACAGAACCGTTGGCGCTATTCTTCGGCTGTTGCACCTTAGGGGGTGCTGCAGTCTCTGCTGCACCGACCGAGCTATTGGCGTTATTCTTCGGTTGGTGCACTTGAGACAAGTACACCCCCTGAGGTTGCTCGGTTGGTGCTCCACCAGGACGATTGTTGCGACGCTGCTGGTTGTTGCGACGCTGACCCTCGCCATTCGGTTTATTCGGTGCGCCACCTTGAGAATTTTTCGGTGCAGTTGAGACAACTGCACCCCCTTGAGAATTCTGTTTATTCGGTGCGCCACCTTGGCGCTTTGCAGGCTTCTTCTTGCGCTTGTGAGTCTTGTCGAAGCGACTGATGTCGGCGTCTGCGAGCAGGTCGGCAGGTCGCGAGTCTTGTCTTACCTTGCCGTCCTCGGTGAGCGATTCGGGCTTTTCGCCACACTTGTTCATCTCGATGATGGCGCGTGCGCGCTCGGCTGTAATCTCCTCGAGGTTGGCAGCGATGCCCTTGTCCGTAGAGTAGACCACGGTGCCGGCGAGAATGTCCGACTTGAAGAGGTAGTAGTCGCTGTCGAGTGTCTGCAGAACCACGTCGCGCGACGGCATCTTGCGACTTGCCTCAACATAGTCGTCCACCTCGTAGTTGAGGCAGCACTTCAGCTTGGCGCACATGCCGGCGAGTTTCTGCGGATTGAGCGATATGTCCTGAATGCGAGCGGCGTTGGTGCTGACGCTCACGAAGTTCTTCATCCATGTGGCGCAGCAGAGTTCTCTGCCGCAGGGGCCCGTACCGCCGATGCGTCCTGCCTCCTGACGCGCTCCGATCTGCTTCATCTCGATGCGCACGTGGAAGGTGTCGGCAAGCACCTTGATGAGCTGACGGAAGTCGACACGCTCGTCGGCGATGTAGTAGAATATCGCCTTGTTGCCGTCGCCCTGATACTCCACGTCACCAATCTTCATCTGCAGACCGAGGTCCTTGGCTATCTGTCGGCTCTGAATCATGGTGCCGTGTTCGCGGCTTTTCGCCTCGTAGTATTTGTCGATGTCCACGGGTTTAGCAATGCGATATACGCGCTTTATGTCGTCAGCCGACTTGAGGTTGGCTTTCTTCAGCTGCAGCTTCACCAGGCGTCCGGTGAGCGTAACCGTACCGATGTCGTGACCCGGACTTGCCTCAACCGCCACGATGTCGCCCTTGTGCAGGTCGATGTGGTTGACGTTGTGGTAGTAACCCTTGCGCGTGTTCTTGAACTGCACCTCCACGAGGTCTGTGTCCTCGTCGTTGCCCGGCACGTCGTACAGCCAGTCGTATGTGTTGAGTTGCATGTTCTGTCGTCCGCAAGCGTAGTGGTGCAATCCGCGATCGGTGTCACGCGTTATCTTGAATTGCATATCTTTGAAATCTTTCATTGCGATTTATGCTTGTTTTTTACGTGTTATGAATATAATTGTTTGTAATGCTATGTCGAAGAACACCATCTTTGCGTTGGCGTTCTGTGATATGTCGCGTAGTGAGTGCTCGAAGAGTTCGTTCAGCTCTATGACGTTGCGTTCGTTGATGAACGGTGCGAAGCGTGTGCAGAATTGTTCTTCCTGCGCCGTCATGTAGTTGAGCTCCGGGTTATGGAAGTTGTGCATGAAGCTCTCGCGCACCATTCGGTTGAAGTAGATGAGCATGCGCTTCTGCTTCTCGCGTCCGAAGGCAGCCACGCTCTCGCTCCACTTCTTCAGTTCCTTCACGTGCTTGCTGTAAGCGTAGCGCATGAGCATGGCGAAGAGGTCGAAGAACATGCTTGACTCGTTGCCGGCGCGCAGCGAGTCGAGCGCTGCGGTCCACGATCCGTTGGCGATGCGCGCTATGCGGTGCGCTGTGTCGGCGTCGATGCCGCGTCGCGCGATGAGCGCCTGCTCTATGGCTTCGTCGCCGATGCGCTTGAAGTCGAAGCGCTGTGTGCGGCTGCGTATGGTTTCGAGCAGTTTCTCAGGTTCCTCGCTCACGAGGATGAAGACGGTCTGCTGCGGCGGTTCCTCAAGCAGCTTGAGTATCTTGTTAGCCGAGGTGACATTCATGCGCTCGGGCAGCCACATCACGCACACCTTGTATCCACCCTGCGACGCCTTCATGCTCAGTCGGCGCGAGAGTCGGTCGCTCTCGGCTCCGGTGATGATGGCTTGCTGGTTCTCGGCGCCCATCGCCTCCATCCATTGCTCTATGCTGAAGTAGGCTCCATCGCCGAGCAGTTGGCGCCATTCCTGAGCGTAGTCGTCGCTCACGGGCTGGTGGTCGGATCCCATAGTGGGCTTCTTTATCGTGGGGAAGCTGAAGTGGAGGTCGGGGTGCTGCCACTGGCGCAGCAGCTGACTGTCGCCTAACAGACGCGACGCAAACGCAAGGGCAAGCGCCTTCTTGCCGCAGCCCATCGGACCGCAGAACAGCATTGCGTGGGGCACTCGGTGCTCCTCTATGAGTTTGACGAGCGACTGTTTCGCCTCGTCCTGACCTATTACTTCTTCGAATGTCATTTGCGCTATTGCGATTTTTGAATTTTGAATTTTGAGTTTTGAATTGTTGCCGTTGGCAATTTTGAGTTTTGAGTTTTGAGTTTTGAATTATGCGCTATGCGCATTTTGAGTTTATCATTTTTGAGTTATGAATTCAAAATTGAATAATTCCTAATCGGCGAAGCCGACAATTCAAAATTCAAAACTCAAAACTCAAAATTGCGACTTCGGTCGCAATAATTCAAAATTCAAAACTCAAAACTCAACATTCTACAACAGCCTCCTTGCCACTTCTCTTACGGAGTCGACAGCCGAGACGGTGTAGAAATGTATGTTGTTCACTCCGGCCTTGTAGAGCTGTCGGCACTGTTCTGTCGACCACTCTATGCCGAGTTGGCGGGCGTCGTCGTCGGTCTTGCACTTCAACGCCTCCACGGCGAGCTCCTGCGGGAAGTCGCAGCGGAACACGCGCGGCACTACCGCCAGCTGCGAGAGCTTTGCAAGCGGCTTGATGCCAGGTACGATCGGTATGGTGATGCCCATCTCGCGCGCTTTCTCCACGAAGCGGAAGTATTTCCGGTTGTCGTAGAAGAGCTGCGTCACGGCGTAGTCGGCACCCATGTCTTGCTTCATCTTCAGATACTTCAGGTCCATCTCCATGTTCAGCGCCTCCTCATGCTTCTCGGGGTAGCACGCCACGCCGTAGTGGAACTTCTTGCCGGGGTTCTTTATCGGCGTGCCGTCGTAGAAGAAGCCCTCGTTGAAGCGGTTCACCTGCTCGATGAGGTCGGTGGTGTGAGCGTGTCCGCCAGGCGTGGGCACAAACTGACTGTCGTCGCGCGCCTTGTCGCCGCGCAGCAGCAGCACGTTCTCTATGCCCAGAAACTGCAGGTCTATCAGCTCGTACTCTATCGCCTCGGCTGTGGCGCCGCTGCAGATGATGTGCGGTATGACGGGCACGCCGAACTTGTTCTGTATGGCGGCAGCTATGGCCACCGTTCCCGGACGGCGGCGCACGCGCAGGCGCTCATACTGTCCGTTCTCGAGTTCGCGGTATACGTACTCGCTGTGATGGGTGGTGATATTGATGTATGCCGGATCGAAATCGCGGAACTTCTCTATTGTGGAGAACAGACGCTCTGTTCCTGTGCCTTTCAACGGTGGTAACACCTCGAACGAGAAGTGCTTCTCGTCACCACCTGAGGTGAGTATATCTGAAATGTTCATCTTCTTATTATCCTTTCGTATCTTATTTACCAGTACAAAGTTACGGAAAATCTTACACAAATTTGCTGTTTTGATTAATAATTAATACTTTTGCTTGTAAATCTAAACAACAACGATGAATATGAGACCTCATACAACTATTTTTTCGGGCGCCTTCCTTGCGCTCTGCTTCGCCGCAAGCAATGGTGTTGCGGCGAATACCTCACCATCACAACACCTCAACACCTCACCATCACAACACCTCAACACCTCAACATCTCAACACCTCAACACCTCACCATCACAACACCTCAACACCTCACCATCTCAACACCTCAACACCTCACCATCTCAACATCTCACCATCTCAACATCCACCCTCACCACAAAGCGCCCTGCTCCTGCCGAGCGTCTCTTCGTGTCGGACGCCGTGGAGAAGAAGATTCGCGAGATAAAGAAACGCATAAAGGACAACGCCTACTTAGCGTGGATGTTCGAGAACTGCTTCCCGAACACGCTCGACACCACCGTCCACTTCACCGACGCTGCGGACGGCGAGGAGGACACGTTCGTCTATACGGGCGACATACACGCCATGTGGCTGCGCGACTCGGCGGCGCAGGTGTGGCCATACGTGCAGCTGGCTAAGGGCGACCGCAAGTTGCAGAAGATGTTGCGCGGTGTGATACGCCGCCAGCTGAAGTGCATCAACATCGACCCGTATGCCAACGCCTTCAACCGCGAGCCGGTGGAGAACGGACCGTGGGCTAACGATATGACCGACATGAAGCCCGAACTGCACGAGCGCAAGTACGAGATCGACTCGCTCTGCTACCCTATACGCCTCGCCTACCACTACTGGCAGGTGACGGGCGACGTTTCTGTGTTCGGCGACGAGTGGCTGCAGGCGGTGCGCAACATCCTGCGCGTATTCCGCGAACAGCAGCGCAAGCAGGGTCTCGGCTCTTACCGCTTCCAGCGCGAGACGGAGGACCAGCTCGACACGGTCTGCAACCACGGCTGGGGCAACCCCGTGAAGCCCTGCGGACTCATCGCTTCTGTCTTCCGCCCGTCCGACGACGCCACGACGTTCCTCTTCCTCGTGCCGTCCAACTTCATGGCGGTTAGCTCGCTACGCAAGGCGGCTGAGATTCTGCGTAAGGTGAACGCCGACACGGCGCTTGCCGACAACTGCACGGCGCTTGCCGACGAGGTGAGTGCGGCACTGAAAGAGTACGCCGTGGTAGACCATCCGAAGTACGGCAAGATATACGCCTACGAGGTGGACGGCTTCGGCAACCGCTTTCTCATGGACGACGCCAACGTGCCGTCGCTTCTCGCCTTGCCTTATTTAGGCGATGTCGACGTTAACGACCCCGTATATCAGAACACGCGCCGCTTCGTCTGGAGCGAGGACAACCCCTACTTCTTCCGCGGCAAGGCGGGCGAAGGCATCGGCGGTCCGCACGTGGGCTACAACATGGCGTGGCCTATGTCTATCATGATGCGCGCCTTCACGAGCACCGACGACGCCGAGATAGCCGAGTGTCTGCGCATGCTGCAGCGCACCGACGCCGGCACGGGCTTCATCCACGAGTCGTTCAACGTCGACGATGCAAGCAAGTTCACGCGCGAGTGGTTCGCATGGCAGAACACGCTCTTCGGCGAGCTTATCATCAAGCTCGTGGACGAGGGCAAAACGGCGCTGCTGGTGGAGGCGCGCAGGTAGCTTCAGGGGGTGCACCCCCTAAAAGGCTCCTTGAAGCAAGCAAATGCAACTTGAGACAAGTTCACCCCTTATACTTTCATCAAAAAATGTTATAGAGGAACCACGCCGATAGGAATATATTGCTTATCTTTGCACCATCTTAACCACAAGTATGTCTAACAAACGTTTATCAAGCTAAAACTTCCATACAAAAGGATAAAGATACTTGCACAAACAAAACCCAAAACATCCAGCTTATGGAAAATGTAATTAAGAAACTTTTTGTCGCCATGCTGCTCTGCCTCATGCAGACCGCCGTATGTACAGCCGACACGTTCAAGGGAAAGATTGTGAACGCCGAGACGGGCGAGATTCTCATCGGAGCAACGGTGCGCAGCGAGATAAACCCACAGCCGGGTTGGTCGATGCAGAACTCAGCGGAGACCGACAGCACGGGCTGCTTCATGCTCGACAGCGGTTGGGAGGGTCGCATCATGTTCACGTTCAGCATGATCGGCTACAAGAACTCGCGCAAGGTAGACTATGCGTACGGACCAGAGGTGAAAGACACCACCGACCTGGGCACCATCAGGCTGCAGCCTACGGCGCTCATGCTGCAGGAGGTGGAGGTGAAGGCGAAGGTGCCGCGCATCACCATGCGTGGCGACACCATCGTGTTCAACCCCGAGGCATTCAAGCTGAAAGAGGGCGCGCGCCTCGACGAGCTTATCAAGAAACTGCCGGGCGTGCAGCGTCGCGACGGAAAACTCTTCTGGAACAACAAGCCCATACGACTGATGATGAACGGTAAGGACATGTTCGGCGGCGACCAAATCTTAGAGCAGCTGCCGGCTGACGTGGCTGACAAACTGAAGGTGTATGACCGCAAGTCGGAGCTGGCACGCCACACGGGCAACGACGATGGCGATGAGGACCATGTGCTCGACATACAGGTGAAGCCGGGCTTCCTCGACAAGTGGTACGGCGACATCGAGGCTCAGTATCAGACCAAGAAACGCTACAGCGGAGCCCTCACCGCAAGCCGGCTGAGCGACCAAGACCCGCACATGATATACGCCCAGGCTAACAACGCCAACCGCTACGTAGTCAAGACTATTGGCTCTACCATGAACAGCAACATCGACGGCGACGGCAAGAGCCAGTACGGATCGTACAACTATCAGCACAACTGGCAGACAAAGGGCACACAGCAATACACAAGCAACCGCTTCAACATAAGCGCAAACATGGGACACAGCGACGGATGGAACAGCGGAAAGACGTCGACCGAGACGTTCTTCCCGAACCAGGAGCACACGTTCGGTGTGAAAGACACCTACCGCTACAAGCACAACCTCAAGCCGCAGCTGGAGGCGAAGCTCTTCGCCTACACCGACTCTGCCAACACCATCGACGTGAAGGTGAAAGCCTCATACGAGAAGTCTCGCAAATCGTACGAGGAGAAATCGGCTTCGTACGGCTACCAGCCCGACCAGTTTGCCTACCACTCGCTGAAGGAGGCGCTCGATGCAAAGCCCGGCGACGCGCTCTACGACCGACTCATCACGCGCGACAGCGAGTACGAGTCGACCGACCTGCAGCAACGCGGACTCAACATCTCGTACATCTGGAAGCACTTCATCGGAAAGAAAGGCTCGTTTGCGCTGCAGGGCTACACCAACCTGAGCGGAACGAACGAGGACACGCACACCAACCACGACGTGGAGTATCTGCGCGAACAGCGCAACGAGAAGCTGTGGCAGTTCTACGACCGCAGCGAACACAATCTGAATACGCAGTTCGGCGCTTCGTTCGAATACTGACTCGGCAAGAAGGTGTACTTCAACATATTCGACAACGTGAGATTAAGCCGCACACGCATCGCACGCAACTTCTTCAGCGACACCGACGAGCAGAACGTAGCTAACGGCACGCCGACTACGGCTGACCCCACGAACACCACGCGCAGACTGACGCACAAATGGACGAACGAGCTGACCATGAAGTCGACTATCACGCCGGTGAAGGCACTGATGATAATGCCGAAGTTCAGCTGGAACTACTGTCGCGAAAAGACCGACTTCCACTACGGACCGCTCGACACCACAGCCGTGCGCACAAGCAACACGTACGAGCCGTCTATCTTCCTGAAGTGGAAGATGAGCCGCGTGCGCAACATGGACATCGCCTTCGCATACAACACCACCGTGCCCGACCTCGTGAGCACGCTCGGCTACCGCAACACCATCGACCCGCTGCATATATACATGGGCAACCCGCTGCTGCGCAACTCGCACAGTCATACCACTACGTACAACTACCACCGCATGTGGCTGCGCAAGCAGATTGTGCTGGGCTTTACCGCTTCGTACAACAAGGACATCAACCCCGAGGCTACGCTCTACAGCTACAACTCGGCTACCGGCGTCTACACGTCGAAACCGATGAACGTGAAGGGCGGCGATATGTGGAAATTCGCATTCAACTACGACCAGGGCATCGGCTTCTACTTCCGACTGATGAACAAGTTCTCGTTGGAGACGGCGAAGTCGTACGGCTTCCTCACCATCGTCGACAACAACGCTGCCGACGCTCAGCCCGAACTGAACAAGCAGAAGCGACTGGGCATAAACAACGACTTCGAGTTCTCGTACGAGACCGAGAAGTTGCAGCTCACGCTCTTCGACCGACTGGAGAGCAACCGCTACCGCTACGACGACGCTTCGTACAACACCTCGCCGCTGTTCAACAGCGTGGGCATAAGCGCCAACCTGCATCTCGCTCCGTTCGAGGTGTTCGTGCAGCTGTCTGACGACTATCGTTCGGGCTATGCCACATCGGCTATGAACGGACACAAGCTCAAGTCGATGGCGTCTGTCAGCTGGAGCTTCTGCAATAACAAGTGTATGCTGCGCCTATTTGCCGACGACATCTTCAACAAGGACATCTGGTACGAAAGCGAATACTCAGCCTTCCAACGCCAGGAGTATTCCACAAACTATATTCACCACTATCTGAACCTGAGCTTCAGATACAGACTCGACGCGAAGGCAAAGAATGGCAAATCGACAACAAAAAGCAGTAGAAGATAAACTGTCGGTACAAACAAAAAGCCGTAGCGGAGGTCTCCGGCCTCCGCAGCAAGCAACAATACGTATTACTATACGACTTGGTGCTAAGTGTGTGTACATTCTATGATTATACGAATAGACGGCGGACGCAATCTGATCGGGCGGCGGACGCAATCTGATCGGGCGGCGAACGCAATCTGATCGGACGGCGAACGCAATCTGATCGGGCGGCGAACGCAATCTGATCGGACGGCGGACGCAATCCGATCGAACATTCTAATAATCTATAGAGTAAAATTAGTGTTTGTTACAAAACATAACCTGCAATTCTACTTTCTGAACCTTTTGGTCACAGCCGAATAGCCGCAGCGCTGGCAGAGTGGCTCTACGGCGGTATGACTGGTGAAGCCGTCGTAGAGGGCACGTGCTCTTGGCGAGGCGAGAATGTCGGCGAGGCTATGACTGAACAGATTGCCAAGCGCGATGTCGCCGCTGTGGTCGAGACAGCACGGCACAACGGTACCGTCGACGAGCACGCCAATCTGATTGCGCAAGGCGTAGCAGAACACCTCCTGCTCGTCGTAAGTGGCGTTCTGAAGATCGGGCCATTCGAACATATTGTCGTTCTCGACAAAGAGGTTTTCGGCAAGTCGCCATCCGTCGTGACGTTCCGTCCAAGGACGCGGCTGGCGTTGCGCAATCAGATCGAGAATCTCCGCGTTCTGGCTGTTGTGTCCGCCCTCGTTCCATAGGCGCAGCACAACGACACAGCCGCGGCGCGCAGCCTCCTGCGAGAAAGCCATCACCTCGTCTACATACCCGGCAAGATTCTCCTTGGCGTTGCCCTCATGCGAGTGGAGCGAAATCTGAATCTTATGAGGCAGAGCGTCCAAAAGGTCTGGGCGTCGCGAGAGCAGAGTGCCGTTGGTGGTAATCACGGGCACGAAACCCTTGCGGCGAGCCATCAGCACAAACTGCGGCAGCAGCGGATGGAGGAACGGTTCGCCCATCAGATGGAAATACAGGAACTTCACCTCGCCCTCGAGTCGCGAGGTTAAAACGTCAAATTCGTCCAACGTCAGCGTGTGCTTCGCCCTCTCGGTTTTCGGGCAGAACACACAGTTGAGGTTGCACACATTAGTTATTTCGAGATAGCATCGTGTAATCATATCGGTTTGATATTGCGGTATGGCATCTTGTTATCTTGTCACATTGCGTCATTACTTTCTTCTAACCGGCTTCTTCGCCACACGCTTCACCACCTTCTTCGGTTTCTTCTCCATGCCCGGCAGGTCCTTCAGAATAGTGGCTTTTACGATACGCACATCCTCAAGCGGACGGTCGTTGGCGTCGCGCTCCACACGCTGTATGCGGTCCACCACATCCATGCCTTCGAGCACCTCGCCGAACACCGTGTAGCCGCCGTCGAGGTGCGGCGTGCCGCCGACGGTGGTGTACACCTCGCGCATCTCGTCGGTCATCTGTATGCTGTCGCCGAAAAGCTGACGCAGGTTGTCGCGTCCGCGCTGCAGTCCGCGCTCGTCCTGCTTGCGTCCGTAGACGATGTAGAACTGCGAACTGCTCGACTCGCGCTTCGGGTTCACCATATCCGGCTCGCGTGCTGCCGCCAGAGCGCCACGCTTGTGGTATATCTGCGGCAGACGAATCTCCGCCGGAATGGTATAGTCGAGCGAGTGGTCGCCGAGCACAGCTCCCTTCGGAGCATTCTTGCTATACGGGTCGCCAGCCTGAATCATGAAGTCGGGTATGACACGGTGGAACAGCAGCGAGTCGTAGTAGTGGTACTCGCGTATGAGCTTAAGGAAGTTGTCACGATGCAGCGGCGTCTCGTTATACAGCGCCACCCGAATATTGCCCATCGTCGTCTCAATAAGCACCTCCGGTCGCTCCTCTGCCTTCACAGTCTTCACGACCGTCCCCGCTTTGCCCACGTTCTTCGCTGTCTGCGCACCGACGCCGATGCAAAGCAAGAGCATCGAAATAATCAGCATTACATTCTTCATATATTTATAAGTTTATGTCTATAAGTTGTTTTGTCTTGATGCGCACAGCCATTTATGCTTGGTTGTATCCATATCGCGACCTTGCCTCCTCGTATATGTCATCGATACCATCGGCAAAGCCATAGCCACAAACGCTCGACCACTTGACACACTGCTGAAGTCGCTTGTCATACTTTTCCCACAAACCGTTTTTAGCAATAAACTGCACAGTCTTGTCAAAATTGCCTTCAACAGAATCATAATATTGCTCCCACATATCACCATAGTCGTATGTGAATTCAATGGCATATTCCATATACGACAGCATCAGTTCTGCAAGCGCATCGGCAGACGGCTTTAGTTTCTTAAAATCAGCTACAGCTTTTCTGCATACCGAAAAACGCGTCTTTGGTTCACGACGTCTCTCTGGATAAAACTCTTCACGAATAATATCCTTGTACTCTTCGAGTTTGCTATTCTCGTCAGGACTTGCATAATACTCCAGATAATCCTTTGCTTCCTTGCGAGCATCATACATTTCTATCACCATTTCAATTATCTGCTCCTTCGACATCGAGCGAAGAAGCTTCTTTATCGTTGCCTTTGACATATCTATTGTATTTTCCGTCAAAGTTAACACAAATTTATAATATACGGACAAAGTTAGCCATAAAGTTAATCACAAACTGCCACAAAAGTTAGTTATAAAACCCCACAATTCATAGTACTCAACATCCACAAACATTCGTTTTTACTTGCATATCCAACTGAATACCACCAATTTTGCATACATAAACAAACTAAAACCAAATCAGAAATACAAACAACAATGAACAAAACCATAAGAAAAAACAAATACATTGCACCTAAAATAATCGAATTTGACATGAAAAGCACCACCATCTTGGCAGGTTGCGGCGGCCCAGAATACGACACTGACGGAAGCAAAGTCGATTTTAACGGCTCAGAAAACACCAACGGATCATGGGGTGGCGCCAAGGCACCGATGAGACAAAACATAGGTGATTGGCGCGAGGAGGAATAAACCGAAAGCGTTAGCTGTACCCATTGTGGCTATGGCTAATGCCAATGGCGGTGTGATTATGAAGGCAGAGAAACTTACCTCCTCGAAATGCAAACCGTTATTAAACAAGCCATTTGCGTGAGCGTGCTGCAAATGTGCTGCAAATATGGAAATAAGCAACGATAAGCAAACACGCAC
>OIXA01002471.1_pt1 | contig 21114 bp, 17 predicted proteins | sample 1587721 | NCBI WGS metagenome assembly OIXA01 (sample SAMEA3888900, study PRJEB22519) | human gut metagenome | biome: human gut; feature: human-associated habitat; material: faeces | place: Denmark | collected 2013 | reverse complement strand
TCCACCACCGCAACTTTACAGCCCATGCGGTAGCCGGGGTCCAGACCCATGGTGACCTTGCCCTTTACCGGTGGCTGCATCAGCAGGGGCTTCAGGTTCAGGGCAAACTGGCCGATGGCGCCCTCGCTGGCCTTTTCCGTCAGTGCCGTCCGCATTTCCCGTTCCAGAGAGGGGAAAATGAGCCGGTCATAGGCATCTTCGGCAGCGGTCTTCACAAACTCCATGGCGGCGGAGCCGGGCTTCACTACGGCCCGCCGCAGCAGCGGCAGCGCCAGCTCCCGGTCCAGCAGGACAGTGACCTTCAGCTTTTCCTCTTTTTCACCCCGGTTGATGGCGAGGATCTGGTGGCCCTGCAATCTGCTGAGGGACTGCTCAAAATCGTAGTACAGGCGGTAAACGCTGTCCTCCTCCGTGGCGGCGAGGGAACGCAGAGTACCCCGCCGCTCCAGCAGCTCCCGCAGGCTCTTGCGGACGGCCGCATCGTCGCTGATCCACTCGGCGATGATGTCATTTGCTCCTTGTAGAGCGTCCGCCGCCGTCTCCACGCCCTTGTCCGGGTCGATGAAGTCCTGGGCAGCTTCCTCCGGCCGGGGGCAGTTTCGCTCCTGGGCAAACAGCAGCTGTGCCAGGGGTTCCAGGCCCTTTTCCCGGGCCACGGTGGCGCGGGTGCGGCGCTTTTGCTTGTAGGGGCGGTAGAGATCCTCCACCTCTGCCAAGGTCTGGGCGCTGTCGATGGCGGCGGCCAATTCCTCCGTCAGCTTGCCCTGCTCCTCGATGGACTTTTTCACCGTATCCCGGCGTTCCTCCAACCCGCGGAGGTATTGGAGCCGTTCCTCCAGCGTCCGGAGGGAGGTGTCGTCCATAGCGCCATGAAGCTCCTTGCGGTAGCGGGCAATGAAGGGGATCGTGTTGCCCTCGTCCAGCAGCCGGACCACGTTTTCCACATGCCGGGGGTCCTTATTCAGCTCCTGCGCCAGCGTTTGAATCATATCCATGCTTGTTGCATCCTTTCGTTGAAAAGCCACCGCCGTCGCGGCGGTGGCTTTTGGCTGTTTGAAATTTCCCTTCTCAGGCCCGCTTGAAAAGCTTTTCAAGCTCGTATTTCGTGACCTTCACCACTACGGGCCGTCCGTGGGGGCAGTACCGGACCTCCCCGCTCTGCACTTTTTCCACCAAGACCTTCAATTCGGAGGGGTCGCTGGTCCAGCCGCCCTTGATGGCGGCCTTGCAGGCCATGGTGTGCAGCAGCGCCTCCCGCTTTTCGTCCAGATTCCGGCCTGTGCGGAGATTCTGCGCAAATTCTTCCAGCGTGGCGGCGGTGTCCGCCGCGTCCAAATCCGCCGGGACCTCCCGCACCAGAATTGCGCCGTCACCAAAATCCTCACAGCCGAAGCCGAACTGTTCCAGCAGCTCCAGATTGTCCAGCAGCAGGGCGGCGTCCTCCTTGCCGGGTTCCACGGCGATGGGCTGCAAAAGGGCCTGCCGCATGGGCGGCTCCTTGGAGGTCATCAGCCGGTCAAAGTTCATCCGCTCATGGGCGGCGTGCTTGTCGATGAGCCAGAGGGTCTCCGCGTCATCCTCGCAGATGATGTAAGTATTCAGGACTTCCCCGGCGATACGCCACGGGGCCGCCTCCGGCAGCACCGTTTCCTGTCCCGGCAGCTCCATGGCAGTCTGCTGGGACGGGACGGCGGGAATGGCCGGGACAAAGGGCTTAGGGGCCGGGGCGGGTTCCACCGTCTTTTCCAGCACGGGAACCACAGGCTTGGCGGTCACGGAGGCGGGGGCCTTTCCCAGGGCGCTGGCAGGCGCTGCCTTGACAGTATCCCGAGGCGGCCAGATGGGCGGAACGCTGTCGGCCACCTTGGCAGTGGAGCGCCACTCCGTGTTCCAGGAGGGCTTGACAGGCGCAGCCGGTGTCACCGGCTGCGGACGGAAAGCGGGTTGGGCCGCCTTGGGTGGCTGGGCCGGAGCGGGGGATTTTACAATGGTAGGTGCAGCGGCGGGTTTCGTCCCCTGTTCCCGGTACGCCTTGGCGTCCATGGACTGAAAAAAGTCCTGCCGGGGATTTTGGGTCTCTCGGACCGGCGGGGGAGCCGGCTTCGTCACAGCCCCACCGCGAGCATCCAACGCGTCCATGACCGTGTGGAACACAGCATCAAATACGTCATGCTCCTTGGCAAATTTCACTTGGGTCTTGGCGGGATGGACGTTCACGTCCACCGCCGTCACCGGCAGCAGCACCTCCAGCACACAGCCGGGGAACCGGCCCTTGAGAAGCTGATTCCGGTAGCCTTCCTCTAAAGCAGCGGTCAGAAGCTGGGACTTGATGAACCGGCCATTGACGAAAAATACCTGCATGGAGCGGGAGCCGCGGCCATTGACGGGAGCGGTCACAAAGCCCCGCACCTCGATGTCCCCGCCCCGGCCCTGCACCGGAACCAGCGTTTTGGCGAATTCCCGGCCCAAGGCGGCGTACACGGCGGATTCCAGCTTGCCGTCTCCGGGGGTATGAAGGGACTCCTGCCCGTCCTTGATGAACTTGAAGGAAACGTCCGGGTGACTCAGCGCCAGATGCTGCATCAGCCCCGCCACGGCGGCGGTCTCGGCACTGTCCTTCTTCATGAATTTCAACCGGGCAGGGGTGTTGTAAAAGAGATCCGACACCCGGATGGTGGTGCCCTCCGGGGCGCCCTCCTCCCGGACAGGCTCCATGTGTCCGCCCTCACCATGGATGGCGGCACCTACGGCATCCTCCGGCCGCCGGGTCAGCACATCCACCCGGCTGACGGCGGAAATGGCCGCCAAAGCCTCGCCGCGGAAGCCAAGGGTCCCGATTTTGGCCAGATCCTCCGCCGTGCGGAGCTTACTGGTGGCGTGGCGCAAAAAGGCGGTGGGCAGCTCCTCCGGCGCGATGCCGCAGCCGTTGTCTGTCACCCGGATCAGGCCCATGCCGCCCCGCTGGATCTCCACCACGATGGCGGAGGCTCCGGCGTCGATGGCGTTTTCCACCAGTTCTTTTACAACAGAGGCGGGGCGCTCCACCACCTCGCCGGCGGCGATCAGGTCGGCCACATGAGACGATAATTGTTGAATGTGAGGCATACGATCTCTCCTTACAGCAATGCTGCCAAAACAGGAATGGTGATAATAGACATCAGGGTGGTCAGGAAAATGCTCTGGGCCATACATTCGGTGTCACCGCCGTATTCCATGGCCAGCATACTGCCGTTGAGGGCGGTGGGCATGGCCATGAGGATCACGGCGATATTAGCCACCAGAGGCGTGCCGATACCGGTCCATTTCAGGAACAGCCACAGCATAATGGGAAGGATCAGAAGTCGGAAGGCCGCCAGAGCGCACAGCCGGGGTGAAGTAAATGCCCGTCCAAAAGGCAAATCTGCCAGCAGAGAACCGACCAATAAGAGGGATAAGGGGGTTGTCAGGCTGCCTGTAAAGTTCAGACACTCCCCAAGCAAGGCTGGCATATTGATGTGGAACAGGGCCACCATCAAGGCGATCACCGAGGCAACGATACATGGCGATAGCAACTGCTGCCAACGAAACTTTGCCTGTCCAGCCAGCATCAAGGGACCCAGAGAATAGGACAGCAGGTTAAAGGGCAGGACCAGGATCACGGCATAGAACAGTGCCTCCTGACCAAAGAGAGCGACCGATACCGGATAGCCGATAAAGGCCATATTTGAAAAAATCAACGAATAGCGCCAGACACACTGCTGCTTGACTGTTCCACCCAACAGGTGGGGCACAAAGGTAGCGGCACAGAAACCCAGCCCATAATAAACGATTGCTACCTTTAAAACGGAAAGAATTTCCTCGGTACTGGGCAGGGTATCTCCAGCGAAGACGGAGCCTAAAATCAGGCAAGGCACAATGATACCCAGGAGCAAACGGCAAAGATTCTGATCCGTTTGCTTGCTCAGATATCCCAGCTTGTGGGCGAGAAAACCTGCGGCCATGCAGAAGAGGATGACCAGCCTTTCAGAAAATACATCAAAAAAACTCACGGAATTCCACGCTCAATTCTATAATATCACATACCTGCCAACACATGAAGGGCATTGGCGGCGGCGTGGAGCAGAATGGAGCTCCACAGGGTCCCGGTGTGGTCATAGGCCCAGGCCAGCACCAGGCCCGGCACCAGATACTGCACCATCAGCAGGAAATAGGTGATGTCCTGCCGCACTACGGCAAACTGCCACACATGGAGCAGAGCGAACAGCAGGCAGCTTACCACATAGGCCACCGTGCGGCTTTTGCTTTTCAGATTGCCGAATACCAGCCCGCGAAACAGCACTTCCTCCACGAAGGGAGCCAGGAAAATTACGATCAGCAGCGTTACTCTGGGGGCGTCATGGATCTGGGCGGAGATGGTGGTGTCATTCAGATTGGTGTGGTTGTTCACCAGCATTCGGGTCAGCCGGTAGACTAACTCATTGAGGCCGTACAGAGCGATGAGACCCACTAAGATCGACTTGCAGGCGTTGCCCAAATTGTCCGCAAAATTCCGGGTGGTGCGGCCCAGAAAGCTGTGGAAAATGATGAACGTAACGGCAAACAGTGTGTAATAATAGATGGCATTTTGCAGCGAGGGCGAAATGCTGGCATCCAGCAGCCGCTCCGCCAATCGGAACAGGGGCGCTGTGGCAAAGGGCAGCACCACCAGATAGATCACAAAGAAAACAGTTCCGGCGATCTGCTCACCGGGGGTCATATAGGAGGCGGATTTACGTTTGGCCATTGCAAGGCTCCTTTGAATGGTTCTCCCTGAAAGGGAGGACCCAGAATGTGCGGCGAATCGCCGCAGGGGATGTTCTCCACATTTTCTTTGCTTCCCGCAAGGGAACAGTTCCTGTCAGGATGCGGCCCCCACTTTTCTTTTGTCTTGTCAAAAGAAAAGTCGCCGCCACAGCGGTGGAAAAGGAAACCGCTTAGGAATGAGTTGGCCCCCCATGGGCCAACTCACCCAAAACGGGGGGCTGGCCGTCACAAACTGCCGACCAAATCCAGAAGTCTTCTACCGGCTGCGCCGATAGGCACACCTCGAAGAACTGCGTCCCCGCATTTGGTGGCGTGGCATTCATCGGGGCTGCAAAACCGGACTTGACCTGCTTCTCTTTCCGCGCTTTCCGCTTCGCTAAGCGCTGCCCTGCTCTATAAATGAGCACGAGCGGCAGCGAAAAAAGAAGCAGAGGGTGTCCTATTTGCATCCCGAGGTTTCATGTGACTATCAGCACGGTGTACAAGGCTGAATGAAATCCGCACTCCGCCCGTGCCACGAAGCAGAAAACAAATTTCTGAGCAGAACAGTTGAGAACCGCATTTCCCAAACTTGCGCTTGCTGCAAGTTTGGACAAAAGCGTCTTTTCTCTTCCACCGTACACGGCGCATTCTCTTTTCCACAAGAGGAAAAGAGAATGGGGGGTGTATTCCAATAGGCAAAGCCTATTTAGGGAATATCACACCGTCTCTCCGTACAGCGCCCAGGTGTTGCTGTCCGTTATCTTTACGTCAATAAAGCTGCCGATCAGACTCTTGTCACCCTTCAGCCGCACCAGCCGGTTGCCCTCAGTGCGGGAGGCAAGGGGGAAGTTCTCATCGTCACTCTCGCCGTCCACCAGCACCCGGACGGTCTTGCCCACATAGGCGGCGTGGAGCTTGGCGGAATTGGCATTCTGGACTTCCAGGAGCTTATCGAACCACTTCTGCTTTTCGGCACGAGTGGCGGGGTCCGGCATGGCTGCCGCCTTTGTGCCGGGCCGGGGGGAGTAGATAAACGTAAACAAAGCGTCGAAGCCCACTTCCTCCACTAGAGAAACGGTGTCCATGGCCTCTGCCTCCGTCTCACCGGGGAAACCGATGATGACGTCGGAGGTCAGCACCAGACCGGGCATTACGCTTTTGGCGTAGCGAATTTCCTCTAAATATTTCTCCCGGGTGTAGCGGCGGTTCATCTCCTTCAGCACCCGGTCATTGCCGGACTGGAAGGGGAGGTGGAGCTGCTTTGCCACATGGGAGCACTTGGACATCACGTCAAAGAGGTGGTTGGTGGCATCCTTGGGATGGCTGGACATAAAGCGGATCAAGTATTCGCCGGGGATCTTGTCGATGTCCTCTAAGAGATCCGGGAAATGGTAGTCCAGATCCAGATCATTGCCGTAGGAGTTGACATTCTGCCCCAACAGGGTGATGTCCTTGTAACCGGCGGCAACCAGTTCCCGGACCTCCTGCAAAACGCACTGGGGATCACGGCTGCGCTCCCGGCCCCGGACATAGGGTACGATGCAGTAGGAACAGAAATTGTTGCAGCCGTACATGATGCTGACCCATGCCTTCACGCCCTTTTCCCGCACCACAGGGATGCCCTCGGCAATGGTGCCGTCCTCATTGTCCACGGCGAAGACCCGCTTCCGGGTCTCATAGACCTGCCACAAAAGCTCCGGGAACTTCCACAGGGCATGGGGGCCGAACACCAGATCCACATGGCGGTAGGATTCCTTCACCCGCTGAGAGACCCGCTCCTCCTGCGCCATGCAACCGCACAGGCAGATTACCTGCTCCGGGTTTTCCTTTTTCGTGTGGGTGAGAATGCCCAGATTGCCGAAGACCCGCTGCTCCGCGTGCTCCCGGACGGCGCAGGTGTTCAGGATCACCAGATCCGCCTCCTTGGGGTCCTCTGTAAAGGTAAAGCCGCTGTCGGCCAGCATACCCATCAGCTTCTGGCCGTCCGCTACGTTCTGCTGACAGCCGAAGGTGTCCACGCAGGCCACAGGATGGGCTTCCCGGGAGGTGAACATCTCCTTGATCTTTGCTTCAAACTCCCGCTGACGCGCCAGCGCGTCATCGGACACCAGTACATTTTCACGCTTCAAATGGTATATCCTCCTAAAGTTATCTGATAAAATGAGTGGCGATCCGATCTTCCTTTTCCGGGAGACCGAACTGCTCCTTGCCCAGCGCGATGCTGCGCATCAGGAATGTCATGTTCCGGGCCAGGGTCCGCATGGTCTGAAGCCCCTCGCCGTCCTGCTCCGCTTCACCGGGCGTCCGGCCGTGAATACTGTTCCAGTATTGGCTGGAGGCCACCGGCATTCCGGAGATGGTGAAATACTTGTTCAGCTCATCAAAGGTGGCGGAGCAGCCGCCCCGCCGGGCGCAGGCTACGCTGGCCCCCACCTTCATGGTCTTATCAAAGGATGTGCTGTGAAACAGCCGGTCCAGACAGGCGATCAGCGTGGCGTTGGCGGAGGCGTAATACACCGGACTGGCGATCACCAGACCGTCGGCCTCCTGAAACTTGGGGGCCAGCTCGTTTACTCCATCGTCAAAGACGCACTTGCCGGTCTTGGCACAGGAGCCGCAGGCCACGCAGCCCCGGATGTCCCGGTTTCCCAGGACCACCGTTTCCACATCGACGTCATTCTCCTTGAAAATCGCTTCCATTTCCCGCAGGGCCACGGCGGTGTTGCCGTTGGTATGGGGACTGCCGTTGAGCATTAAAACCTTCAGGGACTTCATATTTCGCACTCCTTTCAGAGTCCCGGCCTTATGTGTTTATCCACTTGAAGCCGGGAGAAAAAGCACATAACTTAACTAAAATATCATAGCATAAAAGCTCCCGGAACACAAGAAAAAGGGAGGACAAAAGTCCTCCCTTTTCTGGAATGCAGTTTGTTACGGCAGGTAGTTCAACGGGTTTTTCGCCACGCCGTTGTACCGCACCTCAAAGTGGCAGTGGTTGCCGGTGGAGTTGCCGGTGGAGCCGGCCCGGGCCACCTGCTGGCCCTTGTAAACGTGCTGCCCCACGCTGACGGTGAGACTGGAGTTGTGACCGTACCGGGTGACGTAGCCATTGCCGTGGTCGATCTGCACCAGATAACCGTAGCCGCTCATCCAGCCGGAGTAGGTCACCGTGCCGCCGTCGGCGGCGTAGATGGGTGTCCCTCTGGGGACGGCGATATCGATGCCCTTGTGGTTGGTGGAGCCGATGCCGCCGGGGGATTTCCGTCCGCCGAAGTAGGAGCTGATCCGACCGCTGGTGGGCCAGCGGAAGCTGCCGGTAGGCATCCAGGTGGGCCGGACCTTGGTGCCCCGGAGCCGGTACTCGGTGACAGGCTCTTTCAGGGTCACGGAGGAGAGAATGGTCCGCTCCGTTTCCTCGCCGTTGACGTAGGTGGCCTTAGCCATCACGTCCGCCTTACCGTATTCACCCTTGGAGGTCACTTTATAGTCGCCCTGATAGAGGTCAGCGCTGTCGGTGTACTCAATGTTGTAGGACACATCATCCAGATACCGTTCCTGCTTTACCACGGTCATGGTCAGGTAGGGGACAGAGGCGGACAGAGTCAGCACTTCGCCGATCTGGAGCTTATTGATGTTGTAGCCGGGGTTCAGCGCCAGCAGCTCTGCGGAGGTCATGTCATTCTTGGCGGCGATCTGAGACCAGGTATCGCCCTTTTTCACCTCGTAAGTGACCTCGGCCGTCTTGGTGCTGTAAAGCAGCTCCGCAATATAGCCCAGGTTCATGATCTCACTGGTGGGAACGTACTCCTGCCGGATCTCAACATCCTCTGCAAATTCACAGGAAATGGTATCTTCATCGGAGGCCGCCTTCTGCAGCTGGTCCAGCAGTTCCTCCAACGCGCCCTCGTAGGGAGTGGCGCCGATGCACACATCGTTGACATACAGGCAGTATGCAGAGGTCACAAGACCGATCTCGTCGGAAAGCTGGTCCTCGTATACGGCCTTATCCTCAATGTCCTGACGGAGCATCCAGCCGGAATCGTATTGCAGCAGGGAATCATCGATGGTGTAGGTCTCTCCCAGTGTCCGGGAGGTGATGCTTTCCAGATCCTTCCGGACGGTTTCGGCTTCCGATTTGGAAGCCAGCCGTCCCAACACCTGCCCGTCATAGGAGACGGTGGTGCCGATGGTGAAGAAGGAACAGAACAGGATAATACCTGCCAGCGCACAGCTTCCTCCCAGGAACATCAGGGAGTGGAGGCGCTTTTCCTTTTCAAACCAGACGGAGAATCTGCTGGTGCGGAGGTTTCGCTCTCTGCGGCGGCCCAGCAGGATCTCCCGCAGCCGGCTGGCAGCGGAGGGCAGCAGCCCCCAAAGCATCAGCAGGAATTGCAGAGGCTTCCGGTTGGACTCCGGGAATCGATGGGCCTGAGCCTCCCGGACAACCCGGCGGCAGCGGCGGCCAAACCAGCGGACCTTCTTTCCGGCCCGGAAGCGGAGCTTGCCCCAGAGGTCTTCGGGCTCAGCGGGAGCGCGCCGCTTTCTGCGGGGTCTGGGCGCTTCCTGGGTCTGTTCCGCCTCTGCGGGCCAGTCCGGCAGATCATAAGGCTTTTTGGTGTTTTGACTCATAATGCTCCTATCGTATCGCGGGCAGATGCCCTTTAAAAATTTGTGAACCATAAAAAGTAACAAATTGTTACCGCTTTATATTATCCCTTTTATATTCGCCCGTCAAGCAACTTCTGGCTTTTTGGCATATTTTTATGTATTTTAACGATGCTTTTTTGCCGAATTTCGTAGTTGACACGCAAAAATCGGAAAAAATCACGCCCCAATTCGTCACTTTTTTTATTGACCCCGGCTGTGGACCGTGTATAATAAAGGGTGGAATTGAAACCCCGTTCCCTGAATTAAAAATTGGAGGAATCAACATGTTTGAATTTCTGATCAAAAAGCTGAAGGCGCATCCCCGTAAGATCGTCTTCACCGAGGGCACCGATCCCCGCATCCTGGAGGCTTCTGCCCGTCTGCTGTCCGGTACTTTTCTGACTCCCGTTCTGGTGGGCAACGCCGACGAGATCACCAAGGCTGCCGAAGAGGCCGGCTTCAACATCCGCGGCGCTGAGATCATGGACCCCGCCATCTTCCCTGACATGGACAAGATGGTGGCCCTGATGGTGGAGCTGCGCAAGGGCAAGATGACCGAGGAGCAGTGCCGCAAGTCCCTGTCTCAGGCCAACTACTTCGGTACCATGCTGGTGAAGATGGGCTATGCCGACGCTCTGCTGGGCGGCGCTACCTACTCCACCGCTGACACCGTCCGTCCCGCCCTGCAGATCATCAAGACCAAGCCGGGCAGCAAGATCGTGTCCTCCTGCTTCATTATGGTCCGTCCTTCCGCCACCGGCGAGAACGAGGTCCTGGCTATGGCTGACTGCGCCATCAACATCAAGCCCACCGAGGATGAGCTGGTGGAGATCGCTGTTGAGACTGCCCGTACCGCCAAGGTCTTCGGCATTGATCCCAAGGTGGCGTTCCTGAGCTACTCCACTTTGGGTTCCGGCAAGGGCGAGGACGTGGACAAGATGCGCAACGCCTGCGAGAAGGCCAAGGCTGCCATGCCCGACGTTCCCGTGGACGGCGAGTTCCAGTTCGACGCCGCCGTGTCTCCCGTGGTGGCCAAGACCAAGCACATCACCAGCTCCGTGGGCGGTCATGCCAACACCTTCATCTTCCCCGACATCAACGCCGGCAACATCGGCTACAAGATCTGCCAGCGCATGGGTAACTTCGACGCTTACGGCCCCATCCTGCAGGGCCTGAACGCTCCCATCAACGACCTGTCCCGCGGCTGCAACGCTCTGGAGGTCTACTCCATGGCCATCATCACCGCCGGTCTGGTGGATTGATCCCCGTCTTTGAAAAGTAAAAAGTCCGGATCATGCGGCTCCCTTTGACGGAGGCGACGACTGATTCCGGAGATCCCCCGGCGGGTCATCGCGTTTGCGGTGCCCGTTGGGGTTTTTTATTTTCTGAGGGCGTGGACTATCTGTATCCTACTGAGGACTATGCGGCCAATGACCGCAGGAACAGCCGGGAAACAGTTCGTACATGGCATCAAACAGCAGATCGGTATGAAATGGCTTTGGAATAAAATGTGAGACGCCCAGAGCAAAAGCCTGATCGGTGACTTGCTCAGAAACGATGCTGGAGAGAAGGATGACCCTCTGAGGGGCAGTCCCCCGGCGCTGCAACTCATCCAACACGGTTAGACCGCAGACATCCGGCAGCGCCGTGTCCATCAGCAGCAGATCGGCAGTCTGTTTTTGCATACATAATAAAACATCGCGGCCACTGCCAACGGTTGCAAGGGAGAAAAAATTATGATTTGCCGCACTTCTCCACATCAACCAGCGAAATTCCTCGCTGCTGTCGGCCAATAGCACACGTTTGCGACCATCCATATTCTGAATCCCCCCATATTTTCAGATACAGAAATGCTGCAAAAAAGGGGCCTATGCGACCTCCTGCTGATCCTGCTCCCGGAACTGCTTTTTCATCTGCGCAAGAAACGCCGTCAGTTCATCAGGCTCCAGCATCAGTAAAAAGAATAAGAGAGCGATTGCAGAACAACAACTGCAGCCGCGCTCTAAATCACCATAGGCCTGAACCGTGATATGTAACTGCTCGGACATTTCCTCTTGGGTCAGCTTCCGCTTCTTGCGAAGCGCTTTCGCCTGTACAGAAAAGTACTGCCGAAGTGACTCTTTATACCTGTTCATTCGTCAAAACCTCCGTATATCTGACTGATACCGAGATTCTATGTCAGGTGAAAGTGGGCTTCCATGAAGTGCACTTCCTCTTTTTCGGGTTTCACACGGAATTTACGGGTCAAACCCTGGGGGCGTAGATAGAAAACTCCCCTGCTGAACGTTTTCTCAGCAGGGGAGCGGTACTCCTTGCATATTTGCATTTGCGCGAATGGATCCGTTTGGAAGAAGCGACCTCCGATCGCTCAGACGGCGGGTTTGGCCATGAATTCATCCTCTACATCGTCCCGGATCCCCAGACGCTGGTAGAGCCTGTGCATAAAAGAGAAGGTGAAGCCGCCGGGCAGCATCCCGTTGACAAAGATCGCCGCCAGCACGCCGATGCCGGTGTCCAGAATACGGTTCATGGCGTAGGTGATATAAGTGTCCGTGGGGGTGTTGAACAGCAGGATGCACAGCACCACGCCGCCGGGCTGTACGCCGCCTACCCAGATGTGCTGACACAGCAGGATCAAAATGATCACGCCGACGAAGGTCAGGGGGATCAGGACCCAAGCGTTGCTGCCGTCAGGGAACAGCTCCATGTAAATGGCAAACAGACCCATGCCGATAAAACCGCCTACCATTGTGCCGAAGAAGCGGTTGCCGCCGTGGAGACGGCTTTGCATAAAGCTGCTGCCCATGCCGAAAATGGCGCCGATGCAGGCGAAGGTGGGGTTGCGGTCCAGAAAGTAGTAGACCAGCGCGCACAGGGCTGCCGCAAGGGCGGTCTTGACGTTGCGCATACCGATCTTAGGAAACAGGCATCCTGCTTTTTCATGGTGTTCCATGGCATTTTCTCCGTTCGGCATCGTTCCGCGGCGGATAAAGGCGGCGGAAATATTGTTAAGAACGTGTCAAATTATACCATGGAACCAGTTAGCTGTGAACCCCTTGCCGGTATTTTTATGCAATTCACAGGAGAAAACGTTTGCGGAAATCAATGATTCTGTGGAAATGTTTGCACTTTTGCGAAGAAAATGCGGCTTCGCAGCAGAATGTGGGGACAGTGGGCCTGTCATATTTTTCGGATATCCGGGTAAAGCCAGCCGCTCCCGGCCCGAAGACTCCCGGCGGCGATCCGGAGACCGAAGCCGCCCAGTGCCGCAGCGAAGCGGTCCGCCAGAGGCCGTTGGGCCTCCGTGTCAATCTGATTCAGGAACATGGTATCGCACAGCCGCTCCGCCAAAATGGCCTTTGCGGCCTGTTCCGGCGTGACGGGATCTGACGCAGCGGCGCCGGTCAGGGCGCAGAACTGCTCTGGCCGGTGGACGCTTTCCCGGATGGGTTTCCCGAAACCGGATGCCCCCACCACGCAGATCACCTGACGGCTGACGGCGGGGATCACCGGCTCGTGGGCTTCATGGGCCTTCAAAGGCAGCTGCCGGGAACCGTCGGCCTCCACCAGCACATAGCCCGCCAGCGTGGCCAGCGTCTCTATGGAAAGGGAGGGAGCGGTCAGCTTGCCATTTTCGCAGGGGGTCCCCAGACAGAGGACCCGATGAGCGGTCAGAGCCTTGCGGATGTCCTCCGGCGTAGGGGCCGTCAGCAGGGGGTATTCCTCAAAGGGGCGGATATGGGTGGTGGTACAGAGGAGGACCGTCCCCGGTAATTCCTCCGCCAGACGGCGCAGTAAACTGGTTTTACCGCCGCTGCCGATCACGGCGGTGACGCCGGGGCGCAGCCCCAGCAGCTTGGGAAAATCCATAATCCACCTCTTTCCATTTGTTTTGCCCGCGATGCTGCGGGCTTGTCTCCTCTACCGCTTCACCATCAGGCGCTTCATGCCGGCTTCCAAACCCTCGGCGGAAAGGTCGAACATGGGGAACATCTTGGCCAACTGCAGATGGGTCAAGGTCCAGAAGTCCTGAAATGCCGGAAGAGGCTCCGGGTTCAGCCAGATGAGATAGGGGAAGTGCTTTTTGAACAGCTCCAGCCATTCCAGGCCGGAGGAACCATAGCTCTGGGTCCGCCAGTCGAACTGCTTTTCCCGCAGCTCGTAGGGGTTCATGGCGGCATCGCCCACGAGAATGACCTTGTAGCTGGCATCGAAATTCTGCAAAAGCCATTCCGTAGGCGTTTGGCCGTCCTGCCAGAGGCGGGGGCCGTTGTAAACGTCGCCGTAAATGCAGTTATGGAAATAGTAGGTGTGCAGCTCCTTGAAGTGGTTGGATTTGGTGGCCGCCTGAAACAGCTGACTGCACAGCCCGGAATAGTAGTCCATAGAACCGCCGGGGTCCATCAGCAGCAGGACCTTCACCGTGTTCTTCCGGGGGTTTTTGTACCGGATCTCCAGCCGCCCCGCGCTCTCGCAGGTATCGTGGATCGTGGCGTCCACATCCAGCTCCTTTTCGGCGCTCCGCTCCTGCGCGGACAGCTGACGCAGCGTGCGGAAGGCCATCTGGAACTGGCGGGTGTCCAGCTTATTGTCTTTCCGGAAGTCCCGGAATTTCCGCTCCCCCGCTACCATCATGGCGGTGCGGTGCATGGACTGCCCGCCGATCCGGATGCCGTTGGGATGCCAACCACTGTTGCCCCAAGGGGTGCGGCCCTGGGTCCCAACCCAGTAGTTGCCGCCGTTGTGCTCTTCCGTCTGCTCTTTTAGACGTTCCTCCAGCATTTTCAGCAGTTCCTCCAGCGTTTCATCCGGAAACCCGGCGGAGCGCAGGTCGGCAATGGTCCGTTTCAGATCCTCGCTGGGGTGGTTCAGCCAGTCCAGCAGATCCTCCGGCAGCTCCCCGGTGTAGGGGACATCCTTGAAGAATTCCAGAAAGATCTGGTCAAAGCGGTCAAATTCCGTTTCATTCTTCACCACGATGGCCCGGCACAGGTGATAAAAGCCGGTGAGCGTCGAATGGTGCAGTCCCTTTTCCATGCCCTCCAGCAGCGTCATCCACTCGTTCAGGGAGACGTGCAGCCCCCGCTGACGCAGCAGGTAAAAAAACGCGGCGAACATGGCTACTTCACCTTCCGCAGGGTCTGAAGATCCTTATCTTTTTTCAGCAGGACACCGGCGAAGGGAATCTCCTTTTCAATGCGGGCCGGGTCCACGCCGCCGGCCACCAGCGCCCGGATCCAGTCCACCAGTTCAGAGGTGGAGGGCTTTTTCTCAATGCCCCGCAGCTCCCGCAGCCAGTAGAAGGCGGCGAGGGACTGCTTTACCAGCTTTTCCTCCAAATCACCGAAGTGGACCCGGAGGATGGCTTCCATCTGCTCCTGCTCCGGGAACTCGATGTAGTGGAACACGCACCGACGGAGGAAAGCGTCCGGCAGTTCCTTCTCTGCGTTGGAGGTGATGATGACGATGGGGCGCTGCTTGGCCTGTACGGTCTCCTTCGTCTCAGGGATGTAGAACTCCATCCGGTCCAGCTCCCAGAGAAGGTCATTGGGAAATTCCAGATCCGCCTTGTCGATCTCGTCGATCAACAGGACCACCTGCTCATCGGCAGAGAAGGCTTCGCCCAGTTTACCCAACTTGATGTATTTTTTAACGTCATCTACGCCAGCGTTTCCAAACTGGCTGTCATAGAGCCGCTGCACAACGTCATAGACATACAGGCCGTCCTGAGCCTTGGTGGTGGATTTTACATTCCAGATAATGAGCTTTTTCCCAAGAGCGTCCGCCACGGCCTGGGCCAGCATGGTCTTGCCGGTGCCCGGCTCACCCTTGATGAGCAAAGGCTTCTGCAAAGCCACGGCGATGTTAACGGTCTCCATCAGGTCGCGTGACGCTACGTAATTTGCGCTGCCGCTGAATTTTGTATCCATATTTGTTCTCCTTTGCGTGGGTTTGGTGTGCTGGGCCGATTATAGCAGACTTTTTTCCGGGAGACAATGTAAGTTTACGTTTTGACACACTATCCCAGCGCCACGTCTAAGATCATCATAATTAAAAAGCCTCCCACAAAGCCGCAGGTCCCGGCTTTGGAATGGGCCTGAGGCACCAGCTCCTCTACCACCACATACAGCATGGCTCCGGCGGCGAAGCTGAGGAGCCACGGCATCAAGGGACGGACAGCGGCAGCTACCAGCACTACCAGAATACCGAAAATCGGCTCCACGCTGCCGGAGAGGGTCCCTAACAGAAAAGCCCGGCCCCGGGAGCTGCCCTCCTGCCGCAGAGGAAGGGAGATGGCGGCGCCCTCCGGAAGATTCTGGATGCCGATGCCCAGCGCCAGCGCCGCAGCCCCAGCCATGCCCTCTCCCTCTGCCGCCAGTGCGAAGGCGAGGCCCACCGCCATGCCCTCCGGTACATTGTGGAGGGTAATGGCTGCCATCAGCAGCGTGCTTTGGCGGCGGGTCAAGTCCATGTCCTTTGCCCGCCGCAGATGGGGCAGAACGGCGTCCAGCGCGGAGAGAAAGCCCACGCCCAGCAGCAGCCCCGCCGCCGCGGGGAGCCAGCCGGGAACGCCGAAGTCCGCCGACTGCTCGATGGCGGGCAGCAGCAGGCTCCAGACGCTGGCCGCCGTCATCACCCCGGCGGCGAAGCCAAGCATGGTTCGCTGGAACTGGGGCCGGGGCTCCTCCACAAAGAAAAATACCACCGCAGCCCCTAAGGTGGTCATCAGAAAGGTAAAGCCGGTGCCCAAAGCGGCCCAGCTCAATGCTTGCAGCATACGAATCAACGCCTTTTCCTCGATTCAGGCGGAATTTTGCCTGTACGCCAGTATAGGCGACCCTCCCCGGATGTGTGCCGACGGTGGGGCTTGCCTTTTTCCCGGCACTGTGGTACAATCAAACTGTAAAAGGAAATATGGCTCATATAATTCCGCTGATGGGATCGTCTCAGGCGCGGAAGTTTCTATGAGATCGCCTAAGATCTTGCTATGAGCGTCCGCTTATGCGGGCGCTCTTTTGTTTTGAAAGGAGGACGCAATGACCACTATTCTGAAAGGAAATATTGTTTCCGCGCCGGTCTGCGGCCGGCTGGATGTGACGGAAAAGGGGTATCTCATTGCGGAGGAGGGCGTCATTACCGGGGTGTATCCGGTGCTGCCGGAGCAATATACTGGAGCGCCTGTGGAGGACTATGGAGACTGCCTGATCGTCCAGTCCTTTGCGGACCTGCACCTCCACGCTCCCCAGTATCCCATGCTGGGGATGGGTATGGATCTGCCCCTGCTGGACTGGCTGAATGCCTACGCCTTTCCCACAGAGGCCCGGTTTGCGGAGCCGGACTACGCCCGGACGGTGTACCGGCAGCTGGCGGGGGAATTGGCGTCCCACGGGACGACCCGAGTGTGTATGTTTTCCTCTCTCCACACCGACGCTACCCTGATCTTGATGGATGAGCTGGAAAAAGCGGGGATCACCGGCTATGTTGGCAAGGTGAATATGGACCGCAACGGCGCACCCGGCGTGTTGGAGGAGACCACGGAGGAATCCATGCGCGAAACGCTGCGATGGCTGGATGCCTGTCAGGATTTCCGGCACATCAAGCCGATTCTGACCCCCCGGTTCACCCCCTCCTGCACGAATGAGCTGATGGCATTTTTGGGAAAGCTGGCGGCGGAGCGCGATCTGCCGGTGCAGTCCCACCTGTCGGAAAACGGCGCGGAGATGGACTGGGTACGCCAGCTCCACCCGGATTGCAGACAGTATTGGGAGACCTACAAGAAGTACGGCCTTTGGAATGACCGCACCGTGATGGCCCACTGCGTCTGGTCGGACGAGCGGGAGCGGCAGGCCATGAAGGACGCCGGGGTAACGGTGGTCCACTGCGCCGACTCCAATCAGAATCTCTGCTCCGGCGTGGCGCCGGTACGGAGGATGCTGGACGAGGGCGTAAAGGTGGCTCTTGGCAGCGACATCGCCGGAGGCGATCATTTGGATCTGTTTGACGTGACGGCGGCCGCCGTCCGGGCTTCCAAGGCCCGGCGGATGATGGATGACTGGAGCACCCCCTTCCTCACTGTGGCGGAAGGGTGGTATCTGGCTACCTCTGCCGGGGAGGAATTCTTTGGAGAGCAGCCGGGCTTTGCCGCGGGAAATTCCCTTCACGCCATCGTACTGGCGGATGACACACTGCCCCAGCCCCGTACCCTGACTCCGGCGGAGCGGCTGGAACGGGCGGTGTACCGCCGTCAGGAGGGGGCCGTACAGGCAGTCTGGTCCGCCGGAAGAAAAATCTACGCGAAGCCGTAAGAAAGTTGTCCGCAAGAGTTTGGAACATAAAGAACGCAGCCGTTTTCGGGAGGATCTCCCCAAAACGGCTGCGTTGTTTTTGCGTTTCATTACGGTCGCGGCGTATTCCATTGGTTCCGTTGGAATTACTGCACGGTGACGGGCTTGGGATACACGCCCCGGAAGTCGAACCAGCCCCGGGGGTCCCGGATGGCACCCAGATAGGTGTCCCGCAGCTTCCAGGCCGTTCCAACCGTGTAGAGGGGGGATATGGCGCAGTCGATCTCCAGCAGCAGGTCCTCCGCGTCATGGAGACAGCCCATACGGGCCGAGCCGTCCTCTGCACCGGCGATGATGGACATCAGCGTATCGTAGGCGCTGTTTTCATAGTGGAGGAAGTTGTCCCGATTGCCGGTGGTCCAGTCCATCAGGAAACATTCCGCATCGCTGCACACGGCGCTGACGGACATACCGGCCAGCGTGTAATTCCCGCTGCGCATAGCGGAGGCCAGCTCCGCCGGCGTTACGGCTCTGGGCGTCACGTTCACGCCCAGATAGTGGCCCCACATACCGCACAGGGCCATGGCCACGGTCTTGTTGCTGCCCTGATCCACATAGAGATATTCCAGAGCACCCAGCTCCGCACTCAGGTCGCTGCCCCGGTCATATCCGGCATTCTGCATCAGGTCCACAGCGTCCTGGCAGCGGTCGGCGTAGCTTTCCGGATCGTTGTCCAGCAGGCTGCCGCCGCAGGCGCGGAAATCCAGATCTGCGTTGTCCTCCGGCACACCGGGGGGCACCAGTCCCTCGGCGGGCTGTGCCGTAATCCCCGCCATGGCGGTCAGCTGTTCCCGGTCGATCACCAGGCTCAGGGCCTTGCGGATGGATTCATCCTCCAGACGGCTGCAGTTGAACATGACGGAGTAAGTCTCCAGAACAGGCTCTGCCTGCCAGGTCTCATCTGCTTCCATCTGCTCTGCCATCTCCTCCTCCGTCAGAGGCCAGACAGCGTCTACCACGCCCTGATCATACAGGACCTCCGCCGTTTGCGTGTCTCCGAAGCGGAAGGTCAGATCCTCCGGACCGGTCAGCTTTTTGCCGTAGGCAGTATTTTCCGTCAGCGTCAGAGCATTTTCGTCCTCTGCGGAGGCAGTATAGGGACCATTGGTCACCAGACGGGTGGGATCGGACCACCAGCGACGGGGCGTCTCATCCTCTTTCAGATTATCGTTGGCGGCATCCGCCTCCTGCTTGAGCCGCTGTACAACATCCTGCCGCAGAGGCATGGTGGCGATGGAGGTGCAGACCTCCCGCAGGAACCAGTCATAATGACCGGTCAGGGTCACCACAAGGGTGGTGCTGCTTTTTGCGCTCACCGCCAGCAGACTCATGTCGCCGGAGGCCTGAGCCTCCGCATAGCCGCTGACAATGGACAGCAGCGGGGCATACACGGAGCCGGTAGCGGGGTCCGCCAGACGCTGCCAGGCGTATACAAAGTCGCTGGCCTTGACCTCTACGCCATCGGACCACTTGCCGCCCCGGAGGCGGAAGGTGTAGGTGACGGTGCCATCGCTGTTCTCCTTCATGTCCACGCTTTTGGCGGCACCGGGGACTGCGATGGCCTGGCTGTTTTCGCCCGTTTCCAGCCGCATCAGATTTTCATAAAGGTGGTTCAGGATGGTCTGGTCCCCGATCTGCTGGGCGTAGATGGGATCATAGGTGGCGGGGATCTCACCCACGCAGACGGAGAGAGATGCCCGGCCATCTGCCGATTCCTTCCGGCCGCAGGCGGTCAGGAGGGTAACGCACACCAGAACGCTGAGACACAGCGCTGTCAGGCGCTTCCATAATTTCATAGGGACTCCTTTTATGTTATGCCATGGTCAGGCTGCCGTTTTCATCGAATTTCACCGGCAGGATCTCATTGCGGGTATTCTTGGCAATATCGTCGATCCGGATCTTGGAGGGGAAGTCCGCCACAAAGCTGACGGCCACGCCCTGCCGCTTGGCCCGGCCGGTACGGCCGATCCGGTGGACATAGTCCTGATTTTCATCGGGAATGTCGCAGTTGAACACGATGTCCACATCATCCACGTCGATGCCCCGGGCGGCCACGTCAGTGGAAACAAAGACCCGAAGCTTACCCTTGCGGAACAGATCCATTACCTGCTCCCGCTTCTTCTGGGGAATGTCCCCATGGATGCACTGGGCGTCGATGCCCCGCATCTGCAGAAACTTGGTGATGCGCTCCGTGTTGCCCTTGGTGTTGCAGAACACCATGCAGCGGTCAAAGCCGGTCTCGTTCAGGATCTTGGCGATGGCCTCCGCCTTGCCGTCGAAGCTCACATCCATGCGGAACTGCTTGATATCGGGCTTGTTCTGCTCGTCCTCCCGGACGGTGACCTCCTCCGCGTCCCGCTGATACACCCAAGCGATGTCCATGACCTCACGGGAGATGGTGGCGGAGAACAGTCCCAGATTTTTCCGCTTGTCCATGCGGTCCAGCAGCCGGGTCACGTCATGGATGAAGCCCATGTCCAGCATCCGGTCCGCCTCGTCCAGCACCACGGTTTTTGCCGTGTCCACCCGGACGGTGCGGCGCTTCATGTGGTCGGACAGCCGTCCCGGTGTGGCCACTACGATCTGGGGATGTTTTTTCAGCGCGTCGATCTGGCGGCCGATGGGGGCGCCGCCGTACAGGCACACTGCCCGGATGCCGGGTTTATAGGTGTAGAGGATCCGCAGCTCATCGGTGATCTGGATGGCAAGCTCCCGGGTGGGGGCCAGGATCACCGCCTGAACGCTCTCGTCCTCCGGGTCGATATGCTCCACAATGGGGATGCCGTAGGCAAAGGTCTTGCCTGTACCGGTGGGGGCCTTGGCGATCACGTCCCGCCATTCCAGCATGGGAGGGATGCAGCCCGCCTGCACCGGGGTGGATTGTACAATATTGCGCTCCATTAAAGCGCGCAGAATTTCCGGTGACAGCTCCAATGTGTCGAACCGGACGCCTTGAGTCAGTTCCATGATTAAATTCCTCGCATTTGCAGATATTTGCACATAATTAAAAATATTATACACACTTTCAGGCCATTTGTAAAGGGGACGTCCTGGACGGCTTTTTTAATTCCGATGCACGGTTTCGTGCAATTTTTTACCTTCGGCGGCATATACTGAGTAAGTTGTAAATGCAGATATCGCAAAGGAGGGAAGCGTATGGAGCCGAAAAAGCCTATGGGTGATGTGGATGATCTGATCTTTCAGGACGCCTGGGAGGTCAGTCAACGATAAAGGACTGCCGCTAAGCGGCAGTCCTTTTGCTGTGCGGGTTTGCTATGCAAAAGCATAGCGAAATAAGAAATGTGCCATTTCCTCGCCCCTGCGGGGCAACCGGAAATGATGCGCGAAAACTTCATGC
>OIXA01002470.1_pt1 | contig 21116 bp, 17 predicted proteins | sample 1587721 | NCBI WGS metagenome assembly OIXA01 (sample SAMEA3888900, study PRJEB22519) | human gut metagenome | biome: human gut; feature: human-associated habitat; material: faeces | place: Denmark | collected 2013 | reverse complement strand
TATACTTAAATAATGTCACATTCAGCTGCATAATATCATACTGCTTATCTATTATAGCCTTCTGCACGAGCAGATCTACCTTACTGCTTGGGCTGAATGCCCAGTCTGCTCTGGCAAGTAAATCTTTTGACTGTTCCAGATCAAGCTGCAGCGCAATACAGAGTGCCATTACCGTCTTCTTCTTTGGATGATAGTTCCGGTCACACTGAATCTTTGAAAAATGTTTTCTATCAAGGTTTGCCCGTTTCCACACATCCTTATTATCAAGATGCGATTCGTCGATCAGCTCAAATAATTTATCATGAAATGAAACTCCGATATTTGCAAGCTGGTCTTCCAAAGAAATGTCTGCTGACAGCATAGCAGGCTGCGCTAACCCTGTGTCTTCCTCAAGTGGATAGTTATCTTCTGCCTCTCTTTGAAGCATCTCCTCATAGAACACTTCCTCTGACAAGTCTCTCGTGCGAGCACCGCTTCTGCTTCGCACAGGATACTCTTTTTTATAACTTTCCCTGACATAATTAGCACATATGTAAGAATCAATATCACCTACAATCTGAGCCGATAGCTGAAAAGACATTTTATCAAACACTACAAGTATGATTTCAATTTCATTTTCGGTAAGAAACTGGCTGAATACTGACACAGCAATCTGTAATGCCTTATCCTTCGGAAATCCATATACTCCTGTCGAAATTAATGGAAATGCAATGCTCTCGCACTTAAGTTCCAATGCTTTTTGCAATGATTTACGATAGCAGTCCTCCAAAATTTCAAATTCATGGTGTAATCCATCCGTCCATACCGGTCCCACTGTATGAATAATATATTTTGCATTTAGGTTATATGCACCGGTAACAGCAATATCACCTCTTGCAATCTTACCGATACTCTCTCTTTCCTCAAGAAGCTTTTCTTTGCCTGCTGCCTCGTATATTGCTAAGTCCGTGCCACTTGCACATATCGGATTTGGATTGGCAGTATTCACGATTACATCTGCCTTTACTCTTGTAATATCGTTTCGGACAATCTTAAATGGCATTGCGGCACCTCCTTATTTTCTAATTCTCATCCAATCTGCAATAACATTATCTTCCCCTCTTGTTCTTGTACCCCAATACCCCGGATGTGCTACAGGATATATATGTGTTTCTCCATAAATATAAGGTTCACCAGTTCTCATAAGTTCAGGTAATCTATTACAGGAAAACTTTTTATCAATCAGAGTTTGTATTACAACCACAGATGTATCAAGTCCCAAACAGATTATGTTTTCCGGTTCTATAATATCAATCAATGATTTTATTTCGGCTGCATCATTTGCCAATATCTTTCTGGTCATATTTCCAGAATACTTATCTCTGCGATAACCCAAATTACAATTGCAAAAGAACAAATCCGGATATTTTTTCTTATCAATTTTTTCTTTTCCAAGCAGTTCAAAGTATCTGACAAGATTTTTATCCGTCTGTGAATCCCTTGCTTCCAAATCTACATTTTCATGGAACATCACATCTATACCATCATTCATCTTGCGGACATTTGCAATCGTACCCTTTATCTCTTCCTTTTCAGGCGGTCCAAAATCCTGACCTATCAGCATATATTTAATATGTGGTGTGTTCTTAGCATATATAGGATTTTTTCGATATTTGTTTTTTACATTTTCTATCAGATTGCAATAATCTGCGGATTTTTTAGCATTCATTTTATGCATTCATCTTCTCCCATGTTTTTCCATCCTGCGCCATATTCGTCAGCTTCCTTGTGACTGCCGCTTCATCCTCTGCGATTGCTACTGTAATCAAAATGTTCTCCCAAATGCAAAAAATCCACTATACTAAATCTGTTTCAGTATAGCGGATTCTTTATAAAAATACAATTGATTCAATTTGATTGGCTAATTACTATGACTTTTATCTCGCAAAGGCACTGGCTCCGCCTGCGATACAGCCTCCATCGCAGAGAATGTCTGTGCCGGTCAGATAACTTAACCTCTCATCGATCAGTGCAACATAAAGCGGTGCAATCTCCTCCGGGAGTCCATTTCTCTTGATTGCCGCAAATTTCAGATAGGTGGACGCTTCCTCTTTTTCGAGATTTCCGAGCGGTGTCTCAAAGTTTCCTGGCGTAATACTTAACACCCGGGCATTCTTTCTGGCAAAACGTGCTGCATCCTGCTTTGCAAACCAGATAGTAAAATGCTTACTCATACTGTAGGCGACACCCTCTCTTGTTTTCCGTGGAAACATTTTTACTTTTTTCATCATTTTATCCATAAAAAGCTTCCGGTCTGTACATGCAAGCGGATAAACCCTTTTTGGCATAATAAACGACGGTGCCATGTAAGCAGAAGTGGAACTTGTGTCGATCACACAGCCGCCCTCTGCGATCACTTCAAAAAATGCATCGTTGATATTGACGGTTCCAAGTGCGTTTGCCTGCATGATTTTCTCCGCATCTCCCATATGCGGACTCATTCCGGCAATATGCAACACGGCCTTTACTGCCCCACATTCTGCCGCATGCCTTGCCAATGCAAAGCAGTGTTCCCTGTCTGAAACGTCACAGCTATACGCTTCTGCTTCGCATCCGTCTTTTCTCAATTCTTCTACTGCACCTGCAAGTTTTTTTTCATTTCGTCCAACTATCATTACATAGTACCCTTTTTTTGCTGCCTCTTTTGCAGCTGCAAAACCGATTCCGGAGCCGCCTCCGGTTACAACACATACTTTTTTCATATCACAAAAATCTCCATTATAAACTTTTTTCCTTTCCACTGCCTTTTATGCAATTTTTCCTTCTGCTCTAAGCCACACTGCCTCATCATGCAATGTCTCCGCATAGCTTCTTGTATGATAGCCCAGTTCCTTTTCTGCCTTGGAATAGTCAAATGCATTATTGCGTTCCAGATTGTAGACAGAAAATGTCGTCATCAATGCTTTCGCACCGGTTTTCGCTGCCTTTTTCTCCATCTGCTTTGCGAGCAGTTTTGCCAATCCGAGCGGCAGATAAAATTTACAGGTGCCACAGTGAAGATCTTTGTCTAACAGTTCACACATTTTCTTTAACGTTACTTCCTCATTTCCAAGAATGTAACATTCGCCTTTTCGTCCTCTATCGGCTGCTGCGATACAGCCCGCTGCAAGGTCACGCACGTCACAGAGGTTAAAACTTCCGCCCATGCCGATCGGCATTTCGCCATTGATGATTTTAATAATGGTTCCTGTAGTCTCCCCCACTGCATAGTCCTGTGGCCCTAAAATACCACTCGGGTGTACGACGCATGCGTTTAATCCTTCCTTTTTCACTGCATCCAAAACAGCCTGTGTTGCCATCGCCTTGGTCTTGCTGTACCAGCCCACGACTTTCTCTGCATCAAACTCATTTACCTCTTTGATCTTCTGTCCCTTTGGAAGTTCCGGAATTGCTCCGGTAGAACTTACGTAGACAAGGTTTTTGCACTCTTTGTGCTCTAAACATTTCTGGATGATATTTTTGGTTCCACCCACATTCACATCCACAAGTTTCTGGTTAAAATCAGGATTGACACTGACCATGCTTGCCACATGGAGCACGATTGTCTCTGTTCCCTCCGGTGCTTTGAAAAAGTTTTCGAGTGAATCGATATCACAGAGATCTCCCTTTACAATCTCTGCCTCTTTTGGAATATATTTGATTGCCGGATCACCATCAAGAACAAATGCTCTTACTTTTTCTCCACGCTCCAACAACTGATGACATACATGACTTCCTAAAAAACCTGCTGCTCCTGTTACTAAATATAATGTTTCGCTCATTTTATGTTTCCTCTCTTTTTTGTAATGATCTGTGTTTCATTTGTTTGTCTGTATCATAGAGAGGTTTTGTTTGCGAATTGCTTCTGTTTTGTTTCGGAATTATTAAAATGTGAGATGATTGAGAAAAATGACTGTACTGATACTCCCAAACAGCAGATAAGAATTAAAGATCATTTTTCTTTTTCTCTTTCAACAACCGTACAAATTCCTTCGGCATTGGCAGAATAATCTGTAACATAAAAATGTTTTTCTCCTGGCTTGCCACAAGCGTGCCACCGTACTTTTCCGTCAGATGCTTCATACTCTTCATTCCAAATCCATGATAGGTCCGGTTTCTTTTCTTCGTGGAAAGCGGCAGTCCGTCCTTAAACTGTAATTCTCCCTCCACATAATTGTTTGTCTGGATGCACAGGAAATCGTTCTTTGCAGAGATTGTGAGACTTACCACACGCTTCTCCACATCCTGATATTTACTGACCGCCTCAATCGCATTGTCGAACGCGTTTCCGAGAAGCGCATAAATATCCATCACACTCATAAAATCCATCGGCGCCGCATCCGCAATGCAGGTCAGCGTGATCTGGTGCTTCTCACAATAAAGGCTCTTCTCGGAAAGGATCGTGTTCAACACTTCATTTTCTGTCTCCACCACATGATCGTAGATCATAATGGAATCCTCTACTTCCGCAAGATACTGCTGCATATCTTTAGAATCCGCATGCTTTAGTGCCTCAAGCTGGTGTTTCAGATCGTGACATTTATGGTTGATGATCTCAATGTTTTCCTTGGAGAGCTGGTACTGCTTCTGCCGCTCGTACAAAAGCTGCTTTACAATCTCTTTTTCCCGGCTTAAGGTGTTGATACGGAACGCACTGTACTGCACAACCAATACCAGTGTACATATGAAGAAATCCATCAATGCACCTAGGTAATTGTTCTCTGTGCTGTTTGCCTGATACCATCCCCGGAATACACTTTGACAGGTAAATGTTCCAAACAATAATACGATGAGAAGTACCAGAAATAACCCGATTGTCTCTTTTGTATCCTCATATAATTTTCCATCACAGGCTCTCAACTTTGCTGCAAAAATTTTCATAATAAGCATGTACCACAAACCGCAGCTCACCGTACAGATGATGACATATAGGGGAAGATTCGTCTGTAAATAACTCCACACGCCCAGTGCCAGCACCTCATTTACCACGACATACTCAATGTGCATTGCCGCATAACCCGAAATTGCGATAAATAAAATATCACTGAAGCTTATTTCAAAACACACTTTGATAAAAAACATCGTCAGAAACAAAAGCCCGATATACCACACGCACGAGACAATACTGGTAATCAGTTCATCGCCATAAGCCACAACCGTCTGCCGGATAGAAATATAGAAAACCGAAATCATGCACAACAACACTCCTCCTGCCGCCATGAGCGAACCAAATCCTTTTTTCTTTTTTGCAAAATAATAGGCAAACATGTATTCCGCCAGCAAAAGTTCGATAATATATCTTAATTCTTCAAAAATATCCAGTCCGCTCATCTCTGCATACCTCCAATGTAACGTGCAAATGCTTCCATAAAATTATTTTTCTTACTGCGGCTTAAGGTAATCTCCTCGCCCGCAACTGTCACGATATTTCCGTTGACGGACTGCACGTATTTCAGATTGATCAGATAACCATGACTGCATCTTGCAAAATGATATTTTGCAAACTGCTCCTCCGTCTCTTTCATCACTCCTCTTACCATATATTCCTCTCTTGTCGTATGGTAAATGAGATAATGACTTCTTACCTCTATATAATAAATATCTGAAACTGCGAGATGTACCATTCCATCTTTTGTACATAATTTCACGTTTGCATCTTCATTTCTTGCAATATAACGCAGAGCTTTCTGTACTTTCATTTCAAAATCTGCGTAACTTAACGGCTTTAACACATAATCCACTGCTTCCACCTCATATCCATGGATTGCATACTGAGCCATATTTGTAATAAACATAATGACAACATTGCTATCCATGTGCCTTAGTTCTTTTGCGGTCTCAATTCCGTTTAATCCTGGCATTTCCACATCTAAAAAGACAAGATCGTAGTCTTTTGTGTAGGACTCCAGAAATTCTATAGGATTGTGGAACACTCTGATCTGAATCTCAAAATGATTTTCTGTTACAAACTCTGTTATATATGTTTCGATCAGATCGGTTGCTTTCTTTTCGTCATCTATAATGGCAAATTTCATCGCTTCTTTATACCTTTCCCCAACGCAATAAAGACATAGAATTTTCTATGCCTTTATTGTAACTTATTTATTTGTTTTCTTCCACTTCAACAGTCACTGCATTTTTTAACCATTTCCAGTATTTAATGTATGCGATCACCGCAAACAGTGCTGCACATCCGTAGAATATAATCTGCGTGCCGATATAAGTCAGCCTCCACCAGTCAAATCCTGCACGTGCTGCAATCTCACGTTTACCGGCTGCATCAGAAATTGTATATAGAATATTTTTGCAGGCAGCCTTCATGGCACTGATTCCCTCATCTGTTGATGCAACAGATGCATCTACCTCTCTTGAAGCATTGCTTAAGATCAGATCTGTTCCTGCCATAATTGCTTTTGTTGGATTCATCCATGTTCCGCAATAATTATCTGTGACAACCATTCCTGTAAATCCCCACTCTTTCCGTACGACATTGGTCATTAAATTATAATTACCGCCACACCATTTTCCTTCAAACCACATATAGGAAGCCATCAGTCCGGTCGCCCCACCATCCTTGACTGCCATCTCAAATGGTTTTAAGTAGATCTCACGGGCAGTCTGCTCACTCATCCAGCAATTTTCTTTATTCGTACGGTTTGCTTCCTGATCATTGAATGCAAAGTGTTTTACATAGACATACAGTCCTCTGGACAATGCTCCCTCAACCATATTGGAACACATCACACCTGATAAGTAACAGTCTTCCGAATAGTATTCCGGATTTCGTCCACTGAAGGATGAACGATGAAGATTTGCTCCCGGTGCATACCATCCTGACACTCCGGTTGCATTTCCTTCATTGCCAACCGTCTGTCCATACCGGTTTACAAGTTCTTTGTTCCATGTAGATGCGACAACAACCTCACTGCAATAGGAAACACAGACACTCTCACTGTTACCTAGCTCGTTCTGTACGAAATTAGATAATCCAAACGGTCCGTCAATATCGGTCGTCTTCGCTTTTCCGATACTGTCAATCGCAGCCGTAGACCATCCGCCTGTGCCGATCAGTGTCATCATATCCTCCACAGACATCTGGCTTACGAACTCATCCCATTTTTCATCATCATATGGGACACCAGCCATATCTTCCATGGTGTATTTCTTTGCTACACCTGTTGTAGTATCTAAGAGTTCTCCCTGATACTCCCCTGCTTCGGACGATTTGTTGATGAGCAAATCATACATGGTATCTGTTTTTTTCAGCGCAATATCCTCGATCTCACTGAAAATGGTCTCCTCTGCATTTGCAAATCCATTCGCACGGGAAAGTTTCGGAATATCATCTTCTGCATCCGAGAACTGGTTAGAAGCCACTATCTCGTCAGAGGAACGCTTGTTACTCTCGTCATAAACAATCTGGCTGTCTAACGCATATGCAAAATATTTTTCTGCATCCTGTGTGTCAATTGCTGACCAGCTGTGTGCATTTTCACTCAGATAAAATGCATAATCACCAGCATCCAGAACATATGCACCATTTCCGTCTGCCGCTGTCTCGTCATAGGAAGCAATGTCCTCTAACGCAACGCTTAAACTGTAAGTTCCGGTTTCACCCGGCTGTAACAATGCAGTCTTTTCAAATGCGCAGAGCACCACTTTACTCTTCTCTGTGCCACCCGGTGTATAAGGGGTCTCACAGTATAGCTGGATAACATCCTTTCCTGCATAAGTGTCTCCGGTGTTCGTCACTTCCACTTCGAAGTTCACAACTCCATCTTTTTCTTCTGCGGTAGTAATTTTCTGTGCAAATGTAGTATAAGACATGCCATATCCAAATGGATACTGCACCACACCATCATAGCCATTTCCGTACTCATTGGAAATATTATTCCAGTAACCTTCTGCATCTGCAGTCTCATACCAGCGATATCCTACATAAATTCCTTCAGAATAATTGGAAAATCCGCCATAAATCTTGGCTGCATCCTCAACTGAATAGTAATAATTATAATCAGATGTATAATACGTAGACTGGGTAGTCAGATCATATGCATAAGTATCTACCAGTCTGCCTGAAGGATTGATTTTCCCGGTAAGTGCCTCGCCAACTGCGGTTGCACCTGCGATTCCAGGACCTCCGATCCAGACAGCTGCCTCTACTCCATATTCTGCCTGATCAATAAAGCCAAGCTCCATCGCATAAGAGGAATTGATAAGAACAGTTGTCTTAAAACCCTTTTCCTTTAATGTTTTTAAGAGATTCTTCTCGTTCTCATTCAGTTCCAGATAGCTCTCTGTGCCATCTTCTCCAAATCCGATACGCGGAAGATCCTGTCCTTCCCCGCCGACACGTCCAATGACTACGATCGCATTCTCGGAGTATTCCTTTAATTTTTCAAAACTGTAATCTCCGGTATACAGGTCTACTGATATTTCGTTGATTGGATAACCGGAAATATCTACTTCGTTCCCTTCATGAACGGAAGTGTCATTATTGGCAGTTGTATTTTTCTCGATATAAGACCAGAGGTCATTATTCACTTCCAGTCCTGCTTCCTCCAACCCTTCTTTGATGGTCGCAACGCCGTTCGCATTTCCTGCGGAAGAACCGGAACCGTTGTAGACCATGTTGGAAGCATGTTCTCCAAACACATTGACTTTTCCTGCAGATAAAGGAAGTGTCTGGTTCTCATTTTTCAATAAGACCAGACCTTCTTCCTCAAGTTCCACATTCATTGCCAATCCGTCTGCATATGTCATTTCTGCTGTCTCTTTATCTGTCGTAGAGCCTTCCATTGCAACCGTAAGCACCGTGCTGAAATGCCCTCCAACCGTTGTCATTAAGATTCCAAGGATGAGGAATACCACAGATAAAATCGTAAACAAACGATATTTTGGCTTTTTCATAGGAAACCTCCGCGTTTATTCTGCTTCTGTAGCCTCTACAGTTTCTGTTGTTCCAACAGCTTCTGCACCTTCTACTTCCTCAAAGCTTAAAGCATCTCCATTTACGATTGCTTTGCAAGGCTGGAATGCTGCAAGGATACCAGCTGCGTCCAATCCATTGTAATTGTCATCATTTGTATAAGTCTCATCAATTGTAAGTCCATTCGGTCCCCAGAAGTCAGCACCACCTTCACCACTTGTCGCAGCAAACTGACCTGCGGTCTCCTGTGTCATTGTAAAATGTTCCGGTGCCTCTAAGACATACGCATCTCCATCCATTGTGCAATTTCCTGTAAACACATAATCTCTCTTCATATACATTGTCGTATCTGCCCCTGGAGTTCCACATTCATATGCCACTTCAAGAGTATACGTTGTTTCATCAGAATTGAAAATATATGTATATCCTGTTACCTGCATCATTGCCTCGGCATAAGAATTTCCTGTTGGTGCAAAAGGTACATAATCTGTCAGCTCATCTGCATCATTGAAAAGTAACTCTGTTGTAAATACAGCTCCCTCTGTTGTCTCATCTGTACTCTCTGCCTCAGTAGCCGCTGCCTCCATCTCCTGTGTCTGGGAGCTTTCCTGCTGTGCAGGAGTTTCTGCTGTCTTTTCACCGCCACATGCAGTCATCCCAATTGCCATTGTTGTAACGCACATCATTACTAATACTTTTTTCTTCATCATCTTTTTCCTCCAAAAATTTTTTTTCTTTTTTTATCCGTAATGGATTGCTGTGAGATAAACTTATCATTTTTTTTGGAAAATGGAGATTTCTGGCATAAGTTGGCTGTGTGGTGGCATAAGTTGCAAAAAAGCTGTAATATGATTTTCAAATCACATTACAGCTTTTTTCATAACAGTGCATGCCCTTTCTCGCACACTTTTTCCGCCTCATCAAGCTTTGCCTCAATGAGAGGCTTCACTTTCTCTTCTCTCCGCTTTTTCACATTTTTATAAAGCGGATATGCGATTCCCCACAGAAAAAATCCCGGGATTGCGAGCAAAATCATCATCCAGATGATTGGTTTTGCAGCCGTCACAGCGAATACCGAACCCGCCATAAATGCACAGCCTAAAATCCCACTGGTCAGTGCCGCGATCATTGCAAAAGATTCTGTGGAATTTTCAAGCGCCGCAATCTCACTCATGCACGCTTCGAAATGTCTCTGTAACCGTGTCAGTTCCATTTTATTTAAAACTGCCCTGCTCCGCTTTAAATGGATTGTTACTTTTCCCATTCCTTTTTCTATGGGTACATTGGAATCCACCTTCCATCCAAAATGCTCGTAGCCATCCATATACTGTGACATCTGATTCTCGGCGACCGTCACTTTCGTATAATCAAAACTCTCAAACTCACTCATTTTTCTACACTTTCCCAGAAATTCACTTTCTGTCTGTTATCTGATATTCTACCTTTTCGGAATGATCACCGTAAACTTACTGCCGCGTCCCGGTTCGCTTTCCACTTCGATTTTATAATCATTTAACTGCAAAACACGCAGGGCAAGCGCCAGTCCAAGTCCGTTTCCAGCCATTGCGTGGGACGTATCCCCCTGATAAAATTTTTCAAAAATATGTTTCCTTGTCTCTTCCGTCATTCCGCAGCCGTTATCCTCCACCGACACACGGATCTCAGAATCATCCGACTGCTCGGTCAGCTTTATCGTTCCTCCCGGTTCTGTGAACTTCACTGCATTGGAAAAAAGGTTATTCCAGACTATCTCCATCAACGCAGCGTCTGCCGTGATCTTTACGGAATCTTCCATATCTGCATCAAATCCAATATCTTTTTTCTCCCACACCGGCTCATAATTCACGGCACATTCCGCAAGCTGTCCACACAGATCGTACTCTTCTGCTACCGGCGTGATCGCCTGTTTTTCAAGCTTGTTCAGTTTTAAAATATTACTGATAAGTTCCGACAGACGCTTTGTAGTCTGAAAGATCACTTCGGCATATTCTTTTTGTTTCTCCGGCTTCTTTTCCATACAGAGCAGCTCCGCATTGTTCTGGATAATTGCAAGCGGCGTCTTGATTTCATGGGAAACATTGGAGAAAAAGTCTGTTTTCAACGTCTCAATGCTGCCAAGTTCCTCCACCATTTTATTAAAATCAATGATCATGACATCCAGATAATCCAGCCGGTCAGCGGTGTGAAGTGTTGGAACATACACTGAAAAATCGCCCTCTGCCACTTTTTGGGTTGCATCAGCCAGGTCATGCATCGGCTTTTCATAGCTTTTCCGGATCACATTTTTCGTAAAAAGTGTCAATCCGACTGCCACAACAGTCCAGTAACCAAGCGGTAAAATCACCTGTATGATTTTATTCCACCCCAGTGCATTCATACCTACGATAATTCCTGTATGAATGCCGGACATTAACAGCAATACGAGAAAATACACCAAAAACAGGGAAGATGGAAAACGGTCATTTTTGATTGTGTTGGTATGGTTCAATTTGTTCATAGTTTCAGGCAGTCCCTTTCTATAGCAATACCGCTTTGTATCCAAGTCCGCGCACAGTTTTGATTTCAAATCCATCGCAGGTGGAAAACTTGTCACGGAGCTTTGTCACATAGACATCCACAGCGCGCAGGCTCGTTCCCGAATCGAGTCCCCAGAACTCATCCATAAGCTGCGCCCTTGTAAATGTTTTTTTCGGGTAAGACAACAGTTTATATAAAATATTGAATTCGCGTGTTGTGACCGGTATTTCCTCCCCATCTATCGTTGCAGTCATGCCGTCCGCATCCATCTCCAGATTTCCGACAATAAGCCTGCGCTCCATCTCGATATTAGTTCTCCGGAGCAGTGCCCTCACGCGCATCTCAAGTTCTGCTAACTCCACCGGTTTTACCATATAATCATCGATTCCGACTAAAAATCCTTTCCGTTTGGAGGGAAGATCGTCCTTAGCCGACATGAAAAGAATCGGGATCTGTTTATTGACCTGCCGCACTGTCTCTGCAAATTCAAATCCGTCGATCTCCGGCATCATAATGTCCGAAATGATCAGCTCATAAAGATGATTGTACATCTCATCATATGCTTCATTCGCACTCAAAACGCCTTTTGCCTCAAATCCACAGTCATTTAAATAGGTGCACACCGTCTGGTTTAAATTTTTATCATCATCCACTACAAGAATGTGTATCATTTTTCTGTTCCTTTCTGGTTTCTATCATTGTCCATTGATTACATCATAACATATATTATTTTGAATTTGTTTGAGTTTTGTTTCAGAATTGTTAATAGAAGAAAATCTGATCGCTTTCAATTATTTTAATAGCGCTTGCATAACGAAAAAATCCGCTTATAATAAAAGTCAAAAAGGTAAATAAGAGGAGAAGTATTGTATGACACCAAAAGCAAAATATTACGAAACACTCGCCAATACCATGATCAAAAATTTTGAAAAAAGAAGAATGGAGGCTTACTACTGCCCGACTGCAAAAGAAGCCGTAGAGAAAGCACTTTCTTTCCTGCCATCCGGTGCAGTTGTGGCTCACGGCGGCTCCATGACATTAGAGGAAACCGGCATGATGGATGCACTGCGTTCAGCCGATATTCAGTTTTTAGACCGGGCAGTCTGTAAGACGCCGGAAGATTCCAGAAAAATGTTCCATGACGCACTGATGGCTGACTACTATTTCATGAGCACCAACGCCATGACAATTGATGGAGAATTAGTCAATATCGATGGTAATGGAAACCGGGTCGCTGCTTTGATCTATGGTCCTGAAAATGTCATTATTCTTGCCGGAATGAACAAGGTTGCAAAGGACGTTGCAGAAGCTGTTGACCGTGTCCACTTAACCGCAACTCCTATGAACTGCGTACGTCTGAACAAGCAGACACCATGTGCTGTCACCGGAGTCTGTGCCGACTGCCTCTCTCCTGACTGTATCTGCAATCAGGTCGTGATCACAAGACGAAGCGGTATTCAGGGAAGGATTAAAGTTATTTTAATTGGAGAGGAACTTGGCTACTAAAAGATACTAAAGGCACTTTTTTATGGAGTATAACCACTCTTGTATCCACAATAAGCAAAGGGACGCATAAAATACCCTCCTTACTGGTTTGTCCAGTAAAGAGGGTATTTTCATGCGTCCTTTTGCTTATTTACAGATATCCCCGTAGCACTCCGGTCTTCTGTCCCGGAAGATTCCCCATGAAAGACGGTTCTCCTGCATTTCATTTAAGTCGAACGTTGCAAGTATCACCTGTTCCGTCTTGCGGTCTGCCTCTGCCACAAGTTCTCCGGTCTGGTCTGTGATAAAAGAGGATCCGTAAAATGTAAGTGCTGATCTCTGTCCGCCGTTTTCCTCACATGGAACTACTTCTTCTGTTCCGATACGGTTTGCTGCGATCACCGGCATGAGGTTTGCTGCTGCATGTCCCTGCATCGCCCTTCTCCAGTGCGGCATGCTGTCACACTCTAAGATTGGTTCACTGCCGATTGCGGTCGGGTAAAAGAGCAGCTCTGCTCCTTTGACCGCCATGGCTCTTGCTGTCTCCGGAAACCACTGATCCCAGCAGATGCCGACACCGATTTTTCCATACGCTGTATCAAACACTTGAAATCCGGTATCTCCCGGAACAAAGTAAAATTTTTCCTGATAATAATGGTCATCCGGGATATGTGTCTTGCGGTATATGCCAAGATTGCTTCCGTCTGCATCGATCACTGCAACAGTATTGAACAGGCGGTTCACATCCTTTTCATAAAAGCTGACCGGGATCACAACAGACAATTCCTTTGCCAGTACAGAAAAATGTTTTACCGCATCATTTTCATTCACTTCTTTTGCAAATTCATAGTATTCATATCTGCGTTCCTGACAAAAATACTGTCTTTCAAAAAGCTCCGGCAAAAGGATGATCTGTGCTCCTTTTTCTGCCGCTTCCCGGACAAGTGCATCTGCCTTTGCGATATTTTCTTCCACATTTGTGCTGCATTTCATCTGAACTGCGACTACTGTGACGTTACGTTTTCTGCTCATAATATGCTGTCTCCCGCTTCTTAATATTTTCCATGCTTTTTCGTTCTATTCCTGTTTATTCTGAAATCCGGCATTTTTATCTTTCCATCTGTCTTGCAACGATACTTTATATGATTTCCTGCTATCCGTCATCTGCGTACCGGTATCTGCTGTGTGATGCAGTGGATATTGCCACCGCCAATGATGATCTCCCTTGCAAAGACTGGCACGATCTCACGCTCCGGGAACAGCTTCTGCAATAAATCTGTTGCCAGAACATCATGCTCGTCTCCAAACTGCGGCACAAGCACAACCTGATTTCCAATATAAAAATTCACATAGCTTGCAGCTAACCGTTCTCCTGCTTCTCTTGTATCCTCGCCTTCTTCAAACACGTAACCTGCCAGTTCTTTTTCCGTAATACAGACCGGTTTCTTCGGGATCAGCATTTTATGCACACGGAACTTCCTTCCTTTGGCGTCTGTCTCCTGTTCAAGAACCTTAAGATCTTCCGCTGAAAGTGCGTACTGCGGATCACTCTCGTCATCTGTCCATGCAAGGACAACCTCACCCGGTTTTATAAATGCACAGACATTGTCTACATGTTCATTTGTTTCATCCTGATAGATTCCGTTTGGAAGCCAGATGATCTTCTCTGCGCCGAGATATTCCTGCAATTTTGCTTCGATCTGCTCTTTCGTAAGTTCCGGATTTCTTCCCTTACTGAGCAGACAGGCTTCCGTTGCGATCACCGTTCCCTGTCCGTCTGAATGGATGGAACCGCCTTCCAGCACAAAAGGAGCCGCATCATAATAATCATAACCGGTCAGTTTACAAAATTCTTCTGCAACCTTATCATCCTTTTGCCAGTCCTGATAAAGACCATCATAGGTTCCGCCCCAGGCATTAAAGCTCCAGTTGACCCCACGGACTTCTTTTCCATCCGTCACAAAGGTTGGTCCGACATCCCTTGCCCATGCATCGTCTGTCGGAATTGTTAAAATTTCTACATTCTCACACAGCAGCTCTCTTGCCGCCGCTTCCGTTTCCGGTTCTGTCAGCATATATACTTTTTCTTTCTCTGCCAGCTTATTGGCAATCTCTGCAAATACTTTTCCGGCTTCTTTTGCCTCATATGGCCAGGAACCCGGACGTTTCGGCCAGATTAAGATCACACCATCCTGCGGTTCAAATTCCCCCGGCATATAAAATCCATCCTGATGCGGAGTTCTGTTTTCTATCTTCATACTTCTGTTTTCCTGCCTTTTCCGTGTTGTCTTTTCATGAATCATAGCTTCATCCTGTCACATGTTCTTCCATCCGGCCGGATTTTCTCATGACAGTCTTCCTTTAAAATCCTCATAAGAAAAACTGCGGATCACTTTACATTCACCACTCTCATCCATCACTGCGATATCCGGCAGCGGGATTCCGTTAAATGTATTGTTTTTCACCATGGAGTAAATCGCCATATCCTCAAAATACAGTCTGTCATCCACTTTTTTCTCTTCGTCAAAAGAATAATCCCCGATAATATCGCCTGCAAGGCAGGTATAGGAAGATAACCGGTAAGTATACTTCTTTTCCTCCGGCATTCCCGAACTGCGAAGTGGCGGACGGTACGGCATTTCCAGCACATCCGGCATATGGCATGCTGCGGATGCGTCCAGAATCAACGTCTGTATATCGTTATCTACCACATCCATAACGGTTGTGGCAAGATATCCGGCATTCAATGCAATCGCTTCGCCCGGTTCTAAATAAATGTCAAGATCATATTTTTCCTTCATGTGCAGAATGCATTTTTCTAACAGTCCGATGTCATAATCTGCTCTTGTAATATGGTGTCCGCCGCCAAAATTCAGCCATTTCATTTTGTAAAGATAACTGCCGAATTTTTCTTCTACCGCCTCTAAGGTTTTTGCAAGATCATCCGCATTCTGCTCACAGAGCGTGTGAAAATGCAGTCCATCCACATAATCATACATCTCATCCGTAAACTGCTCTTTAAAATGCGCAAATGTCACACCGAGGCGTGAGCCTTTTGCACATGGATCATAGATCGCATGATCCCCCTGTGTGGAACACTCCGGGTTAATACGGATTCCCACGCTGGTCTCTTTACAGAGAGTTTTGTATTTTTCCAGCTGCGAAAAAGAATTAAAAACCATGTGATCGCAGATTTTTACCAGTTCCTTCACGTCCTCTTCTTTATATGCCGGAGCAAATACATGGTTTTCTTTTCCCATTTCCTCTTTTCCGAGACGAGCCTCAAAAAGTCCGCTTGCCGTTGTTCCGCTGATATACTGACCGATCAGCGGGTATTCGTAAAAGCAGGAAAAGGCTTTCTGTGCAAGAAGGATTTTACATCCGGTATCCTTTTCCACTTTCTGGAGAATGGAAAGATTTTTTTTCAGCTGTTTTTCATCTATGACATAGCACGGTGTTTTTAATTCTTCAATTCTCATTCTGTCTGTTCATTCCTTTTTCTGTCATTGCTTTCCGACATTTTACATTCTGTCAGAACAATTTTGCAAACACAGCCTACTTATATCAACTGCATTGTATCTTCGTTTTCTTAAAATTCTTACTCAACTTCCTGCGGATTCTCGCAGACTACCCAAGGAAGTCCCCATTTATTCAGTGCCTCCATATATGGATCCGGATCAAACTCCTCTACGTTAAAGACTCCCGGTTTTTTCCAGAGACCTTCCACAACCATCATTGTTCCGATCATTGCAGGAACTCCTGTTGTGTAGGAGATTGCCTGAGAACCAACCTCTTTGTAGCACTCCTGATGATCGCATACATTGTAAATATAGATTGTCTTTTCTTTTCCGTCTTTTACACCTTTGAAAATACATCCGATGTTTGTTTTTCCTACCGTTCTTGGTCCAAGGCTTGCAGGATCCGGCAATAATGCTTTTAAGAACTGAATCGGCACGATCTCTTTTCCTTCAAAGTTGATCGGTGTTGTGGAAAGCATTCCAACGTTTTCCAGACATTTCATATGTGTTAAATAGCTCTGTCCGAATGTCATGAAGAAACGGATTCTCTTGACTCCCGGAATATTTTTTGCAAGTGATTCGATCTCTTCATGATGAAGCAGATACATATCTTTTTCTCCAACTTCCGGAAAATCATATTCACGCTTAATAGACATTGGCTCTACTTCTACCCAGTGGCCATCTTCCCAGTAAGAACCCATTGCAGATACTTCTCGTAAGTTGATCTCCGGATTAAAGTTTGTTGCAAATGGATAGCCATGGTCTCCACCATTGCAGTCTAAAATATCAATGTAGTGAATCTCATCGAAATAATGTTTTAATGCATATGCGGAATAAACACTTGTAACACCTGGATCAAATCCGCTTCCGAGGATTGCTGTAATACCTGCATCTTCAAACTTTTTCTTGTAAGCCCACTGCCAGGAATAATCAAAGTATGCTGTAAATCCCTCTTTCTTGCAGCGCTCTTCGTAGATTTTTCTCCATTCTGGATCATCTGTGTTCTCTGCTTCGTAGTTTGCGGTGTCAATATAATCTACTCCTGTTGCAAGACAGGCATCCATGATCGTCAGATCCTGATATGGAAGTGCCACATTTAACACTGCATCCGGTTTGTATTCTTTGATTAGTGCGATCAGCTCCTCTGTGTTGTCAGCATCTACCTGTGCGGTTGTGATGACTGTTTTTGTTGTTGGCTGTAATTTTTCTTTCATTGCATCGCATTTGGATTTTGTCCTGCTAGCGATCATAATCTCAGTGAAAACATCACTGTTCTGACAACATTTTGCGATTGCTACGGAAGCTACGCCTCCACATCCGATAATCATTACCTTGCTCATTTTTTTCTCTCCTTTTTTTACGTTATTGTTTTTTAGATAATTGCGAAACTCCTTCCTACTCTTCTTTCAATTGTTCAATTTAGGTTTTTATGAGTTTTGCAATTATCCATGTCATTATTTACTTAATATATTTTTCTACCGGTCTTCCTCGTCCTCTAACATATCTTCTAAATATTTTGGGAGCATGAAGGCTCCCCGGTGAAGATTCGTTGTGTAATATCTTGTTTTGATATGTAATTTTTTCCACTCTTTCACGCGCAGATTGTTGAGTGGGTGATATTTTTTGGAAGCAAATCCAAACAGCCAGTAGCCGGACGAACACGTCGGGATATGTGCCTGATATACACGGCTTACCGGAAATGCCCGGAATGCCTTGCGGTGCATCTTCATGCACTCTTCCTTATCCTCATCATAAAATGGACTTCCATGCTGATAAACCATGATTCCGTCCTCTTTTAACGCCTTATAGCAGCTTCCGTAAAATTCCTTGGTAAAAAGTCCCTCAGTATGCCCAAATGGATCGGTTGCGTCATTGATGATCAGATCATACTCCTCCGTTTTGTTTCTCAGGAAACGAAGTCCATCCTGATAATACACATTCACACGCGGATCATCCAGACCACAGGCAAGCTCCGGGAAATGCTCCCGGCAGACTTCCACTAACATCTCATCCGGTTCCACAACATCAATCTTTTCTATGGAATCATACTGTGTCAGTTCTTTTGCAACGCCGCCATCACCGCCACCGATGATCAGCACGTGACGCACGTCCGGATGTACTGCCATCGGCACATGCGTTACCATCTCGTCATAAATAAATTCATCCTTTTCCGAAAAAAGGATATCTCCATCCAAAGCCAGAAACTTGCCAAATTCTACCGATTCCAGAACATCGATCCTCTGGCAGTCACTGTTACCGCTGAATAATTGTTTTTCGATTCTCATTGAGAGCTTTACATTCGATGTGTGAAGCTCCGAAAACCACATTTCCATTTTTCTGCTTCTCCTTCCCTGTCCCGGTTTCCACCGTTTTCTCCGGGATCACTCATCTCTTACACCAGCACCATCAGATGTTCCACTGCCGGATCTTCCGTTCCCTGCATGGAGCAGCCTTTTTCCTTCGCATAAATGATATATTCGATGATTTCATCTGTAATCATCTCACCCGGTGCCAGGATTGGGATTCCCGGCGGATAGCACATGACAAATTCACCGGAAATACAGCCGCTGGTCTCACGGATCTGAAGGGATTTCTTTTCCGCATAGAAAGCTTCCTGTGGTGAACGGATGACTTTCGGTGCTATATATTCACCGGATAAAAGTCCTGCCTTATCTTTTTTATACAGTCTTGCGATATCTGCCAGCGCCCCCACCAGGCGCTCAATATCCTGTGTCCGGTCTCCAATGGAAATATAGGCCAAAATATTACAGATATCCCCAAATTCGATCTGAATATCATATTCATCGCGAAGAAGATCATACACTTCGATCCCTGCCAGCCCGATACCAAGCGTGTAGATAGAAAGCTTTGTCACATCATAGTCGTAGATGCTGGTTCCGTTGATCAGATCCTTCCCATAAGCATAATATCCACCGATATTGTTGATCTCATTTCTTGCATATTCTGCCATCTCGGACACTTTGGCAAAGGATTCCTCACCTCTTAACGCAAGGTTTCTTCTTGAAATATCAAGGCTTGACAGAAGAAGATACGATGCGCTTGTAGTCTGTGTGAGATTGATGATCTGTCTGACATAATCTGCATTGACACCTTTGTTTACAAGCAGAATGGAGCTCTGCGTCAGGCTTCCACCGGACTTATGCATGGAAATTGCTGCCAGATCAGCACCGGCTTCCATGCCTGAAACCGGAAGGTTTTTTCCAAAATACAAGTGTGTTCCATGTGCCTCGTCTGCGAGCACTTTCATGCCATGCGCATGTGCAAGCTTTACGATAGAACGGATATCCGAACAGATACCGTAATAAGTCGGATTGTTCACAAGCACTGCAACTGCATCCGGGTTCTCTTTGATCGCCTGCTCTACACACGGCACTTCCATTCCAAGAGAAATTCCGAGTTTTGGATTCACTTCCGGATTCACATAAACCGGAATTGCTCCGCAAAGCACCAGTGCATTGATGGCACTTTTATGTACATTTCGCGGAAGGATAATTTTATCCCCTCTCTTACAGACTGACAAAATCATGCTCTGCACTGCAGAAGTAGTTCCTCCCACCATCAAAAATGCATGTTCTGCATGAAATGCATCTGCTGCAAGTTCCTCCGCATCTCTTATAACCGATACCGGATGACAGAGGTTATCGAGTGGCTTCATGGAATTCACATCGATCCCCACACATTTTTCCCCTAATAATTCCACTAATTCAGGATTGCCGCGACCCCGCTTATGCCCCGGCACATCGAATGGTACGACACGCTGTTTCCTGAATTTTTCCAGTGCTTCATAAATGGGAGCTCTTTTCTGATCTTCTCTGTTCATAACTTTCTCCATTGCAATTTATAATTTTAAGATAATCATTTTCACATTTTATGTAATAGAAATGATGTTTTCGATTACATAAAAAAAGAGACAACTGCCTGAGCAATCATCTCTGTTGACCTTCGTTCTCCATATTGGAATCCTTTTTACTCTCGATGCGATCCCAAATATCGTTTTTCAAAGAATCCGTTGCCTGCCGCTCTCTGCTTTCTGCCTTTGTCTACATCGCAACTGCAAATATATGTCACTCTTATTGACCGTTTCACAAGATGATGTGCTTACACACTGATTATAAAGTAATCAACTTATAAAATTTGAGCTTCTGACTCAATCAATAACGTGGTCTCCTCACCACACCGGCAACCGACCCGCCTGTCCGTTAGGCTGCCTCAGTAATCTGAGTGGTCATACATTTGCATGAAAAAACGATTTTTATTTTTCACACGAAAAGAAGTCTATCATACACATATTTCAGTGTCAAGATATTTATGATATTAATTGTATTTTTTTTGTTTTCTAATTGTAAACTTCAGGTAAAACGATCCAACAAAAAACTAATTCTGACAAACTGACTTAAAATTTCAAAAAAAGAAGCTACCGCATACACGATAGCTTCTTTTACATACATTAATTGTATTTTCTTTTTCTTGCTGCTTCAGATTTTTTCTTACGTCTTACGCTTGGTTTCTCGTAATGTTCTCTTTTACGAATCTCCTGCTGGATACCTGCTTTAGCACAGTTTCTCTTAAATCTACGTAAAGCGCTATCTAAAGTCTCGTTCTCTTTTACGATTACGTTTGACATCTTA
>OIXA01002469.1_pt1 | contig 21118 bp, 16 predicted proteins | sample 1587721 | NCBI WGS metagenome assembly OIXA01 (sample SAMEA3888900, study PRJEB22519) | human gut metagenome | biome: human gut; feature: human-associated habitat; material: faeces | place: Denmark | collected 2013 | reverse complement strand
ACGAAAAAATTCAAGAAACAGCATCCTGGCTAAAAGAAAGGATGACCACAAGTCCAAAGACCGCCATCATTCTGGGAACGGGACTCGGACAATTAGCTTCAGAAATAACTGACAGCTACGTTTTTCCATATAGTGAGATACCCAACTTCCCTGTCTCAACCGTAGAAGGCCATGCCGGCAAACTGATCTTCGGCAAGCTGGGCGGCAAGGACATCATGGCGATGGAGGGACGTTTCCACTTCTATGAGGGCTACAACATGAAAGAGGTGACATTCCCCGAGCGTGTGATGTACGAGCTGGGCATCGAGACCCTCTTCGTCAGCAACGCCTCTGGTGGCATGAACGAAACCTTCCAGATAGGCGACCTGATGGTGATCGACGACCATATCAACTTCTTCCCCGAGCATCCGCTTCGTGGCAAGAACTTCCCCACAGGTCCTCGATTCCCCGACATGCACGAGGCTTACGACAAGAGTCTGCGCGACTTGGCTGACAGCATAGCCCAGGAGAAGGGCATCGACCTGAAGCACGGAGTATACGTAGGCGTACAGGGTCCTACCTTCGAGACTCCTGCCGAGTATCGCATGTACCGACTGTTGGGAGGCGACGCTGTAGGCATGAGTACCGTACCCGAGGTCATCGTGGCTCGCCATAGTGGCATCAAGGTATTCGGCATCAGCATCATCACCGACCTGGGAGGCTTCGACGTACCGGTAGAAGTCAGCCACGAGGAGGTTCAGAAAGCTGCCAACGCCGCACAGCCTAAGATGACAGAGATCATGCGCGAGATGATTCGCCGGTCTTAAGGAGTGAAGAAGTTAAGGAGTGAAGAAGTTAAGGAGTGAAGAAGTTAAGGAGTTAAGACGTATGTTTTGCAGCTTAAAAACGATGGCAAAAAGACTATTGTCTTAACTCCTCAGCGACCATAGGGAGCGATAACTCCTTTAACTCCTTTAACTTCTGAGTTTGCGAAACTTGAATATATAAAACTTAAATAGGAATGAAGGTAATAAAGTATCCTGCAAAGGAAGAATGGAAGGAACTCGTTAAGCGTCCGCACCTCGATGTATCGCAGCTCAATGCGACTGTTGAGGGAGTTTTGGAAGACGTAAGAAATCATGGCGATGAAGCCGTGAAGCGCTATGAAGAGAAATTCGACCATGCCCATCTCGACAGTTTGTCTGTATCCGAGGCTGAGATGGACGAAGCAGAACACATGGTGTCGGCTGAGCTTAAACATGCACTGGAGCTCGCCCATCATAACATTGCCCGATTCCATGAAAGTCAGAAGTTTGAAGGAAGCAAGGTGGAAACCTGCCCTGGTGTGGAGTGCTGGCAGAAAAGTGTCGCCATACAGAAGGTGGGTCTCTATATACCAGGAGGTACAGCTCCTCTTTTCTCTACCGTACTGATGCTTGCCACACCAGCCAAGATAGCCGGTTGCGAGGAGATAGTTCTCTGTACCCCTCCTAACGCAGAAGGTAAAGTAAACCCAGCCATCCTCATGGCTGCCAAAATAGCAGGAGTCAGCAAGATTTTCAAGGCAGGTGGTGTTCAGGCTATCGGTGCCATGGCTTATGGTACAGAGAGTGTGCCAAAGGTGTATAAAATCTTTGGTCCTGGCAACCAGTTTGTGATGGCTGCCAAGCAGCATGTCTCACTACACGATGTGGCGATAGACATGCCAGCAGGTCCATCAGAGGTTTGTGTCATTGCCGACGAAAGCAGCAACCCTGTCTTTGTCGCTGCCGACCTGTTGTCGCAGGCGGAACATGGTTTCGACTCTCAGGTGTTCTTCATTACCACCTCCGAAGAGATGATTTCTAAGGTGGTAAAAGAGGTTGAACAACAGTTGGAGCGTTTGCCACGTAAGGAGATGACACACACATCGTTAGACAGCTCGAAGTTCATCCTCGTCAAAGACAAGCAGGAGGCCATTGACCTGAGCAATGCCTATGCTCCCGAGCATCTCATCATAGCCACAAGCGACTACGAGCAGTTGGCAGAGAAGGTGGTGAATGCAGGAAGTGTATTCTTAGGCAACTATGCCTGTGAGAGTGCCGGCGATTATGCCAGCGGTACCAATCACACCTTGCCGACTCACGGCTATGCCTTGGCATATAATGGCGTAAATCTCGACAGCTACAATCGCAAAATCACATTCCAGCATCTCAGTAAGGAAGGCATCCGAAGCATCGGCAAGGCTGTAGTCACAATGGCAGAGAATGAACAGCTCGAAGCCCACGCCAACGCCATGCGACTGAGAGTGGAAAGCCTTGGTGAAAGGTAAAAAGGTAAAAAAGTAAAAAGGTAAAGAAGCGGTTCATATGCTTTTTTACCTTCAAATTTCTGACAAAATCATAATGAAAGAACTGAAACAACTTTGCCGAGAGAACATATGGAACTTGGCACCCTATAGTTGCGCCCGCAATGAGTTTAGTGGTCGCACAGCCCGCGTCTTCCTCGACGCTAATGAGAATCCATACAACGACCCATACAACCGCTATCCAGACCCCTTGCAGCTCGAATTGAAAAAACAGCTCAGTAAGGTGAAGGGCGTGGCAGAAGACAAGATCTTCTTGGGCAATGGTTCAGATGAGGCCATCGATTTGGTTTACAGAGTGTTCTGTCGACCAGGCAAGGACAATGTAGTGGCCATAGCTCCCACTTATGGTATGTATGAAGTATGTGCCGACATCAATGACGTGGAATACCGCCCAGTATTGCTCAACGAGCAGTTCCAGACCACAGCCGACCATCTCTTAGCAGCCTGCGACGAGAATACCAAGGTTATCTGGTTCTGCAGTCCCAACAATCCAACAGGCAATCTCATCTCACCCGACACCATTGATGGCGTATTGTCACGTTTCGATGGCATCGTGGTAGTCGACGAGGCTTATAGCGACTTTGCCAAGACCCGCCCCTACCGCCTGCAGTTGGCAAAATATCCCAACCTCATCGTACTCAACACCATGAGTAAGGCATGGGGATGTGCTGCCATCCGTCTGGGCATGGCATTTGCCAGCAAGCAGATAGTCGATATATTCAATAAGGTGAAATACCCTTACAACATCAACCTCCTCACCCAGCAGCAGGCACTTGAGGTTCTGAAAGATCCCTATCAGGTAGACGACTGGGTGAAGACCATTCTGCAGGAACGTGGCAAAGTGATGGCTGCCTTCACCGACCTGCCTATCTGCCAGAAGGTGTACCCCACAGAGGCCAACTTCTTCCTCGCAAAGATGACAGATGCTACAGCTATCTACAACTATTTGGTCAACCAGGGCATCATTGTGCGCAATCGCAACAATGTGCAACTTTGTGGCAACTGCCTGCGTATCACAGTCGGCAAAAAGAGCGAAAATATCGACCTTTTGGCTGCACTCCGCCAGTATTGAGAAAAAAGCCATGCTCCTTTACAACAAATTACACGATTTAGAGTTATTATATAATAAGAATAGAATATTAATAGCATAATTATCAAAAAAAAAATTAGCATACGATAAACAATGAAGAAATATATCATATTTGCGCTCATGCTCTTGTCTGCAGGTTCAGTAATGGCACAGTCAGGCATGACGGATGATCAAGTGATGAGTTTTGTAGCCAAGGAGCATAGTGCAGGCACCTCTAATTCGCAGATTGTCACCAAGCTGATGCAGCGTGGTGTCGACATTTCTCAGATTCGCCGAGTTCGTGAGAAGTATGAGAAGATGCAGAAGCAAGGTTCTTTGGCCAGTGCTACCGACCGCACAGGAAATACAAGTCGTCTGCGCAGCAATAATGGCAAGACACGTTCCGACTATGGAAAACAGTCCGACAAAGAGGCTGCCAACTACTCCAACTATCGTGTGCAAGCCCAGCGCGACTATTCTTACAGACACACTTACGACAGCAATGACGAGGAATATGGCGACATGCAAAACGAGTTGAATGGCATTGTGCCCGATTCCACACAGATGCTCAAACAGTTGTTGGCTCAGCAGGCTAAAGATAAACATCGCGTTTTCGGCCGTGACATCTTCAATAACAAGGAGTTAAGTTTCGAGCCTAACATGAACATCGCCACTCCACAGAACTATCGTCTGGGGCCAGGCGATGCAGTTATCATTGATATTTACGGAGCATCTCAGCGCACCATTCAGAGCACAGTTTCTCCCGATGGCGAAGTAACCATCGAGGGTTATGGCCCTGTCAATGTCAGTGGACTGACTGTAGCACAAGCCAATGCCCGCTTACGCAACACACTCGGAAGCCGTTATCGCAGCAGCCGTGTGAAACTGACAGTAGGCCAGACCAAGACCATCATGGTCAATGTGATGGGCGAAGTAAAGGCACCGGGAACATATACCCTATCAGCCTTTGCCACCGTGTTCCATGCCCTGTATATGGCAGGAGGCACCAACAACCTCGGAACCCTGCGCAACATCAAGGTTTATCGTCACAACCGACTTGTAACCATAGTAGATATCTACGACTATATTCTCAACGGCAAACTGACAGGCAACGTTCGTTTGGCTGATAATGATGTCATCGTGGTGGGCCCATACGACTGCCTTGTCAACATCAGCGGAAAGGTAAAGCGCCCTATGTTCTACGAGATGAAGAAGAACGAGAGCCTTAACTCCGTACTCAAGTATGCCGGTGGTTTTACAGGAGATGCCTATACCAAAGCCGTTCGCGTGAATCGTAAGACAGGCAGAGAGTATTCTGTATTCAACGTAGAAGAATTCGATTACGCCAACTTCCGTATAGCTGATGGCGACTCTGTTAGCGTAGACTCTATCCTGCCACGTTATGCCAATACCGTAGAAATCAAGGGAGCTGTGTTCCGTCCCGGCATGTACAACTTGGGCGAACAGATCAACAGTGTTCGCACTCTCGTAGAACATGCAGAGGGACTCACCGAGGAAGCATTTACAGCCCGTGCCGTAATGCATCGCATGAAGACCGACCGCTCTTTGGAGGTAATCAGCGTCGATATTGCAGGCATCATGAGTGGTAAGGTGGCCGACATCCCATTGAAGGAGAATGATGTGCTCTTCATCCCTACCCGTCAAGACAAGATGATAGAACGCACCATCACCATCCGTGGCGAGGTAAACTATCCTGGCACATACAAGTATGCCGACAATGAGACCCTCGAGGACTTCGTTCTTCAGGCAGGCGGACTCACCGACAGGGCTTCTGTAGTGAAAGTCAACGTAAGCCGTCGAGTCAACAATCCGAAGGCATTGCGTCCTGACAGCATCATTGCCAAGAGTTTCGAACTCACCTTAAAGGACGGTTTCGTTATCGACGGCACACCAGGCTTTACCCTGATGCCATTCGATGAGGTTTATATCCGCAAAAATCCAAGTTATACAGAACAGCAAAATGTAAGTATCGAAGGAGAGGTTGTGTTCCAAGGTGCCTACACCATGACCAAGCGCCCTTCACGTCTGAGCGACCTGTATCACATGGCAGGAGGCGCTACCGATCATGCCTACATCAAGGGAGCCCGTCTTCTTCGTCGCACCAACCAGACAGAACGCGACCTGATGTACGCTATCTATAAAAAGGAACGCGAAAACCAGCAGAAGAATCTCCTTCAGTTGGCAGCGAGCAGCAATAACGGCTCCGCCATACAGCAGTCAGCCGAAAATGCCAAGAATGCAGAACTCGAGAAGTTCAATATTCCAGACGAATACCCAGTAGGAATCGACTTGGCAGAAGCACTCAAGAATCCTGGCTCTGACGAAGACTTGGTATTGCGTGAGGGCGACCGCCTCATCGTACCACAGTACGACGGAACCGTTAAGATCAATGGAGCAGTTATGTTCGCCAACACCGTGGCATACGTCAAGGGCAAGCGAGCAAGCTATTACATAGACGAGGCTGGTGGTTTCGCCTCAGATGCATTCAAGAGCAAGGCATACGTCATCTACATGAATGGTAAGGTGGCAAAGGTAAGTCAAGGCGCCCGCATCCAGCCAGGTTGCGAAATCGTTGTCCCATCCAAGCTGAAGCGCAAGATGAGTGTTGCAGAGACTATGAGCCTTGGTTCCAGCATGTCGAGCATCGCCGCCATGATAGCTACCATCGCCAATATGACGAAGTAAGAGCATGACACCTCAAACGAAGGAGTCATTCTTATGAAATATCCTATGCGTGGGTTACTGGGATAAGTTGTGATAAATAACTAAAGAAATTATGGAAGCAATCAAGAGATTACCAATAGGAATATCCGACTTCAAGACCCTACAGAGAAGTCAAAAGTATTTTGTTGACAAAACAAAGTACTTGCCATTATTAGAGAAGATTTCAAATTTTCTCTTCTTGATACGTCCACGTCGTTTTGGCAAGAGTTTGTTTTTGTCAATGGTAGCCGATTACTTCGATTGCGCCAATAAAGATATCGAAAAAGAATATCAAGGCACATGGATAGAAACACATCCTTTAGAATCAAAAGGCAAGTTTCAGATTTTGCAATTCGACTTTTCCCAGGTTTTGGACAGAGTAGAGTATCTTGAGACCGACTTCAACACATACTGTTGCAGTTGTCTGAATCAATTTGTTCAAAAATACCAGAACTATTATACAAAAGACACGGTAGAATGGGCTTTGGCAGCCACTACTTCCAAGGACAAAATCAACATTCTGTCCAAAGAAGCCAAGGAGCGAGGCTATCATCTTTATCTCATCATTGACGAATACGACAACTTCACCAACACCGTTCTCAATGAGTTGGGCGAGGATACCTATCATAACATGACCCACAGCAGTGGTTTTTACCGCAATGCCTTCAAGATATTCAAACCGAACTTCGAACGCATTCTCTTTATGGGTGTCAGTCCTATCACCCTAAACGATTTGACCAGTGGCTTCAACATCGCTACCAACATCAGCCTTCATCCATGGTTCAACATGATGTTAGGCTTCAGCGAAGAAGAAGTACGCCAAATGATATCCTACTACATTTCTGTAGGACTTATCAAAACGAATGATACTATTGGAGTCACCATCAGTGAGGACGAAAAAATCAATGCGATTATAGCAGAGATGAAACCATGGTACGACAACTACTGCTTTTCAGAAGACAGATACAATATCGATCCGAGCATGTACAACAGCAACATGGTACTCTACTATCTCAACAACCTCATCACAACAGGAAAAGCTCCCAAGGAGATGGCAGATCCAAGTTGTCGTACAGATTATGCCAAGTTGAAGAACCTCGTAAGGCTCGACCATCTGGATGGCGACCGCCAAGGAGTCTTGATGAAGATTGCCGAGAAAGGCTTTATTGATGCCTCTATTGCAGATTCTTTTGCAGCAGAGGAAGTAATGAATCCCGACCGTTTCGTCAGCCTATTGTACTACTATGGAATGTTGACTATTGGAGGAACCGACCTTGATGCACTTCATCTTGTCATTCCCAACAACACCATCCGCAAGATGTATTACGACTTTCTGGTAGAACAGTTTCAGACATTGCATAGCTTGGATCTCAATGACTTATCAGCAATGTACCGTAAGGCAGCACAAGAAGGAGAATGGCAACCTCTATTTGAATATCTTTCCAGTTCATACTGGAAAGACAGTAGCATCAGAGACGGCATTCAGGGAGAACGCAACATACAAGGTTATTTCAATGCCTACCTTCATCTCTCAAAGCTCTTCATAGCGCATCCAGAGATAGAGGCAAATCATGGCTATTGCGACTTCTTCCTGTTGGCAGACACAAAGAAATTCTCCACCCTCCGCCACAGCTATATCATAGAGTTGAAGTATCTTCCATCAAAGGCAACGGATAGAGAAGCAAAGACAGCAAAAGAACAGGCTGTAGAACAATTAAACAAATACATAGCAGATACAAATATCCAAAGTCTATCCGCAGGAACACAACTTCACGGAATATACCTCATATTCCAGCAAGGTAATGCGACAGAGATAGGAGAAATATAAAATATCTGAATCAAAACAAAATAAATCAGATACTTTTGCATTATATATATAAATACACATATAATATAATTGCTTACGTCTGCAATCGATACTATCGCCAATATGACGAAGTAAGAGCATGACGAGGAGGAAACTAATATGAAATATCCTATAGGAATACAAAATTTCGAAGACTTACGACGTAACGGTTACGCCTACGTTGACAAGACACAGTTTGTATATAAACTCGCAGATGAGGGCAAATATTACTTTCAGAGTCGCCCGAGACGATTCGGAAAGAGTCTCTTCTTGTCTACCCTGGAAGCATATTTCCAAGGCAAGAAGGAACTCTTCGAAGGCCTTGCCATTTATGAATTAGAGACAGAATGGAAGCAATACCCCATATTCCATATAGACCTGAACACAGCCAACTTCAGAGAAGAAGGCAGTCTGTATAATGTTCTTAACGACTACCTCACAGCTTGGGAGGACAAATATGGAACCCGTGAATCAGAAGTCACACTCCCCCTTCGCTTCAAGGGAGTGATAGCAAGGGCAGCAGAGAAAGAAGGCAGGAATGTAGTTATCCTTGTCGACGAATATGACAAACCTATTCTTCAGACACTGCAAAATGAGAAGCTTCAAGAGGATCATCGTAATCAGTTGAAAGCATACTACTCGGTACTGAAGCCCCAGGATCGCTACATCAAGTTCGCATTCCTCACAGGAGTAACTAAGTTTGGCAAGATCAGCGTGTTCTGCGACCTTAACAACCTGATGGATCTATCGATGGATCACCGCTATATCAACATCTGCAGAATAACCGAGAAAGAGTTGCTTGATAATTTCAAGGAAGGAATCAACGAACTTGCAGAGACCATAAAGGGCGATTCTCACGAACGAGAACTCTCACAAATGCTTCGGACAGCATTCAAGTTTGCATCCGAGGATGCTTCCAACATCATGCTGCCCCAGAGGAAAGCCAATGAAGATTACCTTTCCGAATCGGAAAAAGAAGCTCTCGACGCTTCTATCCAGGAGAATGCCTCTTTGAGCTTCGAACAACTCAAAAACAAGTCGCACGACAAGATTTGGCTGAAGAACTTCCGAGAAGGCAAAGGCAAGAAAGTGATTGCCACGATGGACTTGACAGAATCCGCCCATGCTTCCGAGGCGATGAAGGAATACATCAAGGAGGGCTTGGGAACAGAAAGGGCTTTGGCTGCATAAACATGTACTCTATTATAGCAACTTATAATTTAAATAACAAATATGAAGTGTTCGTTTTCAAAAAGTAATTTGTCCAAAGAATTCATTTCACAATATCTATTGGATAAATACCACAACTATTTAACAAGTTCAAAACGTCTTCCAAAAGATGTAATTTACATCGAAAGCAGAGATGAAAATGGATTTTTAAGAAATATTTTTCCTATCAGCTACTCTAAAAAAGAGGGAAATGTAAAAATAGAAAATAAATTCTATTTAGACGTAGAAAAGGAAGAATGGGAGTTGCTTTTGTCCTTTCTTTTCAAGGAGTATCATGTGCAAAATATTAACATAACTAGTGTTTTCGAGACAAACAATTTCCAAACCAAATATCCTCTCATAAAATATTCAGACAACGTTGATAACATCGCCGTACTTCCATCAACATTCAAACAGTACATTGATAGCCTTGGCAAACAAACAAAAAAACATGCCAAATACTATTTAGGAAGAATTCTACGCGACTTCCCAAATGTAGAATACAAATGCAGCCAAGGAGAAGACATTTCATTTGAGGACTATACAAATATCAGTAAATTGTCCAAAGAGAGAATGGAATCTAAATATCTAAAATACAATTTAACAGAAGAAGAAGACTGCAAGAGATTTAATGATTTTTTCCAAAATGGATTAATTTATAAAGTTGTCATAGACGGCAAAACAATAGCAGGATGTATCGGAGAGCTCATAGGTGAAGATTTCTATCTTCACAAAATAGCTCACGACAATAAATTTAGTCGATACAATTTAGGACAAATTGCATTGTTAAAATTGATAGAACTATTGATTAATTTTAGAGTAAAAAGATTTCATTTTCTGTGGAGTAAGGAAGTGGACTACAAAATAAGATTCGGGGGGGGTACCACATGCTATATGGACATACTCATTCTACACAGCACACTCATTTTCTTATTACAAGAAATTGTGCATTACGAAAGTTATGGAAGCAAAGTCTTTTGTTTTAGAAGAACTAAGAAGAAACAAAAAGTTGATAAAGCTACTTCATCGCCTAACATACAAAGTAAGCAAATAGCGTTAAGTTAATAAATGTAACTTTGCAAATTAACATTTAAGAAATTCTTATTGCTGTTATATTTGCTTTAGTTTTCTCTAAGTCACATAATAAAGTAGAAGTTTATTTTTTAAATAACACTTTGCCAACAAAGTAACCCTTTAAAATAAAACAAAATGAATGACAAGACCCAAGTTATTGATTTAAGATTGATTATAAAAAAAATACTAGAGCATAAGCTAGGCTTTATCCTAACCTTTACTATTAGTGTTGTACTATCAAGTATATATATAACAAGTTTTCCTCGTTACTATTCTACAGACACTCAACTTGCTCCAGAAATTAATAATTCAGCAGAATCTGGAGGTTTATCATCCATAGCTTCATCATTCGGTTTGGATATGGGAAAAATTAACTCACTAGATGCTATAACACCATTATTGTACCCTGAGTTGATGAAAGACAACAAGTTTTTGTCTAGTTTTTTTAATATTAAAGTTAAAACACAAGATGGGAAATTGGAGACAAACTACTATGAGTATCTAAGCAAATATCAAAAAAAATCATACTTGTTTAGCTCCTTTAGTAAGTCAAATGACTCTCTATCTCTCAATATTCCTAACCAGAATATCAATCCATATGTACTTAATAAAGAGCAAGACAAAATCATCAAAAGCATAGCTGAAAACATCAAACTTACAGTTGATTCAAAGACTGGTGTAATAACCATTAAAGCCACAGCTCAAGACCCATTGGTATGTAAAACTTTAGCGGATTCTGTCCGAAGTATCTTACAAAGTTTCATAACTGCATATAGAACAAATAAAGCACGAGCTGATGTTACATATTACACAAAACTATCTCAAGATGCAAAAGCCGCATATGAGAAGTCAAGACAGGTTTATGGAAGTTATTCTGATGCAAATTCAGAAGTAATATTAGAAAGCTACCGTTCAAAACAAGAAGATTTAGAGAACGACATGCAATTGAAGTTCAATACATATAGTCAACTAAGCCAACAGCTTCAAACGGCTAGAACGAAATTACGTGAAAAGACTCCTGCTTTCACCATATTGAAAGGAGCTTCTGTGCCAACAGTGCCCGAAGGTCCTAAACGTATGGTTTTCGTACTGAGCATTACCATCTTGTCACTTGTCATATTCGTCATTATCTTATTAAGAAAAGACATTGCAAAATTGTTTATTTAATTTTTTCATGGAGAAAAACATAAATATAGTAACAAAAATTGGCATTATTATAAAAAGAATAACAGGGATAAAAGATTTATCAGCTTTCAGAAAAGAAATTAAAAAGAAATATGGTAAGATTTTCTATCACAAAAAATATAATGCTGACGACCTCATTTCTATCATGAAAAAGATGGGAATGAAAAAAGGTTCTGTCGTTTGCATCCATGCTGCCATGAAGGAATTCTATAATTATCAAGGTTCTGCTACAGAACTTATTGACAAGATTTTAGAAATAATCACCCCTAATGGCACATTATTAATGCCAGCATATCCGCAGAGAGATTATATTTTAGATCCCAATTTCATATTTGATGTTAGAACAACTCCTACAGCTGCTGGTTACTTGGCAGAAACTTTCAGAAAGTATCCAGGTGTCATAAGAAGCATCAATACACAACATTCTGTTTGCGCTATAGGCAAATATGCAAATTGGCTTACGAAAGACCATCATCGTTGTCGTAATTGTTGGGATGAAAATTCGCCATGGTATCGTATGACCCAATTAAATGCATTAGTTTTCAATCTAGGAATACAATCGCATTATATTGGAACATTTGTTCATTGCGTAGAAGGATTATTATGGAAAGAACATCCATATTGGAATCAATTTTTCAATTTAACTTTTACTTTTAAATACAGAAACAAAGAAGGAAATATTGGCACTTATAGCTGCTATACAAGCAACATAGAACGCAGAACGCACGAAATGGTTCTTATCAAACATTTAAAGGCATACATGCACAAAACAAAAATTTCAAATTTACTCATCCAAGAGTACGACACACATGAATGCCTCAAAATGATGCTGGATTTAGGCAGAAAAGGAATCACCATGTATTATGTTCCATCACCCAAAATGTATAAATTTTGAAATTATTAGATAAATATAAAAATCAATCATTATTAATAAACACCGCCAAGCTATCGTTTAGCAATTTAATAATGTATGTGTTACCTATCATAGTAACACCAATTTTGTCACGACTATACTCACCTGCTTGTTTTGGCGAATGGGGCGTATTTTCATCCACCATTACGATTGCAACAATCGTCTTATTTCTGAGTTTAGAAAATACCATTGTAAAGGCAGAGGAATATGAAATTCCTCATATCTTAATATTGTGCTTGCTTATTGGTACATTACTAAGCGGATTATTCCTTGCTATTATACAAAGCATAGGAGGTTTAAGTTTAGGCACTAATATTGTATATATTATATATTTTATAGCATACTTAATATATTCATTATCATATAATCTCAACAATAGATATGCCCAATATACTTATCTCTCCTTATCAAATATTATTCAAGGAGGAAGTCAGGCTCTGTTCAGAATTGCTTTAGCATGTATAGTCATAACATCTGTCAATGGACTCATATTAGGAACAACTATTGCCGAATGCATAACCGCTTTATTTTTAAGCATAAAGATTTTACCCAAAATTACAAATTATAAATGGAGAGAATGCTCTGTCAATAAACTAAAGCATACTTTTTTAAAATACAAAAATTTCCCTTTATATGATGCACCGGCGAATCTTCTTACATTCTCTGCATTGAGTTTGCCTACAATCATTTTGGCTATTTACTATTCAAAATCTGAGATTGGTTGCCTCTCCATAATATTTCAATTATTATTAATGCCAATGTCATTAATCGGAAGTGCCATAGGAAAAGTTTACTATCAAGAACTATGTCAAAATGGTAATAATATAAATAAAACAAAGAAAGTTACCAATTCCATATTACGATTATTATCCATTTTATCTATTTTACCCCTACTTTTCATTTGTTGTGGGGGTGACAAACTAATCGTATTATTTTTAGGTCAAGAATGGCAGACTGCGGGTAGCATTGCGATTTGCCTCTCACTATGGTCATTTCCGATTGTATTAACACAACCTTTACTTCCCATATTTAGAGTGAAAGACAAGCAAAAGACACAACTTTATTTCGACTTGCTCTACTTCATTTTAGGTATAGGAAGCCTGGTGATATGCAGCTATAACTCATTATCAATATACACAACTCTCTTTTGCTTCTCTGTCGCTTGTGCAATAAGTAAACTCGCACTATTCAAAAAAATTCTGTCTTTATCAAGATGTACAATTACAAAAAATAGAATTGCAATATCAGTTTGGTGTATAGGAATAATAATACTATCTATCAGATTTTATTTGTTATGGGAAAAATAATAAGCAATATTTTATCATCAAAGAACAAATACGGCAACTTTCTTTTGGCATGTTTGTATTCTCTTGTATATGACTACATGTACAAGAATTTTGTGTATGGTCTATTTTACTATATTGGACGACTTGATTACGAACCAATGAGTATTGAAAGAACTATTATCTGGTTGCTTCTTTCAAGTATTCCATTTGCAGAATACAAAGGAATCAACAAAATTTCTTCATTTTTCAGTTTATTTCTCTACTTATTTGTATATATACCATTTATTCATAGTATGATGGTGCTATACAGTGATGATAATTTGCAAATATACTCATATTGCTTAGTTATGTTTATTTTTGCCATTCTTTATTTCAAAGTTGGCAATGATTGGACCCCCATTAAGAACATAATGGTAAAGCCACAGATACCTTTCAAAGCAATTGAATACATTACAATTTTGCTCACTATTGTATTTGTAGCAATAGCACATAATCACATGCACTTTGTCAACATTTTTACAGATATGTCAAGATTGTATGACTTGAGAAGCGAGAACTCCGAGTCAGAATCTTTAGCAGGTATAGGCTACCTTCAAGGATGGTTGTTCGGTGCATTTTACCCTTTTGTTTTGGTATTATATTTAGAGAAAAAGAAATGGGTAAAGGTCCTCTTGACACTTGCAGGGTATATTCTTTTATTTATGGTAGATATGCAAAAAATGACATTTTTAATGCCATTCGTTCTCATTATTTTATATCAGATTGTACGCTTCAACGAACAAAAGGTAAGCTATTATATCCACTCATATATTATGTTAACCATAATCTGTTTTTCATGTATAGTCTATGTGAAACAAGACAATGAACTCATATTTACAATAGCAGCGATTTTACTATTAAGAACGGTATGTGTAGCGGGGTGGCTAACTCAACTATATGTTCATTTTTTCACTGAAAATCCATATACATATTATTCGCATATTAATATCATAAATTATGTTACACAAAATTATCCATACTCAGTACCATTAGGAAAAGCCGTTGCTTACGGTTCACAAAATGCAAATGCCAACTTTTTCTTAACAGATGGAGTTGCCGCAGGAGGATTGGTTGGAATTTGTTTCATAGGAATATTCTTCTTCACTCTGCTAATCTTTATTAATTCCATTTCTGCAAGATACAAGAAGACAGACTTATTTGTACTTTTTATGCCAACCATCTCATTTTTTTTAAATACATCTATATTTACAACTATGCTTTCCAACGGATTGTTACCGCTTGCACTTATTGTCGCTTGTACAAATATTAATAATTGTACTAGTTCGAAGTAAATTTCTATTACCATCTAGCCGTACAAGCAATTGCTTAATATATAACTGCGACCATCAACTTCATTAACAAGTGATAGTCGCAGTTTTAACATATACATAATCTATTTGCAAAAAATGCTTACAACTCTACCTTTATCAAATTTTGGTACAATTTAATATACTCCATATATCGTTCATTCTTATTATATTTTTCGACAACTTTTTGTCTGCAAACATCAATATAAGACTCCTTACCTTTTTGGCAAATCTCCCCTACACTAGCAATAACAGCAGACAAATCACCTTGACTGACTACAAAACCAGTAGAGTTTGTTAATAATTCTGGTGATGCCGTTACATTATACACTATACTTGGCGTACCACACCCAAACCCTTCAACAGTTGTCATTCCAAAACTTTCCTGATAAGAAAGATTTAAAACAATATCTGCTGCCGAATATATCCCGGCTAGTTCTTCGACATTATTTGTTCTCTTCACAGCAACAATACCCTGTGGTAAAATCTTAGCAGTCTTGTCATCCACACCCACCAATACAATTGCATATTGATCATCAGGCAGCAACTCACGTAATTTCACAAAGTCGAAGATACCTTTGCTGGCTTCCCACACACTTGCAACACCTAAGAGCATATATGGTTGAGTAATGCCCAATTTTTCTCTGATTTCCTTTCCATTATTCTTAGGTGAGAAAATCCGAACATCGATTCCATTATTTATCGTTATTACTTGATGACAACTCAAAAAAGATTGTTTCACAAGTTCTTCCAACCAATGAGAAACCGTCACAATCGTCACATTCTTGGGAGCAGTAAAAGCCTTTTTCTTGTCAAGGAAATTACGATTAGCACGATTAAATAACAAAGATGCAGGATAGGACTTTTTATATTTGCAATGCAAGCATTCCTCATTTTTCCACTGATAACAACCTGCAAGCGCAAAATGTGCACAATGACCAGTAAACGTCCAGCAATCATGCAAAGTCCAAACTACAGGGATTTCACGCTTTGCTAAATAGTCAAAAAGTATCTGGTAATTAATATAATAACCATGAATATTATGCAAATGGATTATATCTGGTCTTATTTCTTCTATCTGTCTAATCAACTTTCGTGTTGCTCTACGAGAGGCTAAACCATGATTATCAAATATTCTAGTCTCTAGTCCATGTTCATACATGTCCCAATCATTACCAATACGAATCAAATGAGATTTACTCACAGGTTTACCTCGCCCATAAGCGATATAACTATCCCACCCCTGTTGAATAGCAACCTGACCTATCTCCTCTGCTATACGGCCTGTGGACCCCCAATTACAAGTTACATTAATTTGAAAAAGAGTTGGCATATTATATACTTAAAAATTATGTTCTTTTACAACTTAAAAAATAAAACACATGCTGAATAGGCCAAAAAGGCTCAAAGTGTCTTCGATTGATGACTTTTCCACCAAAAGAAAAGAAATGTTTGTGGTCACTTTGTGAAAATACATACTTATAGTTTTTACAAGCAATATCTATCGAAAGTGGGTTAGCATGCTCCAAACGCCCATAAGGAAAAGCAAAATATTCACAAGGAACTCCCAATCTTTCTTCCATCACTTTCCTACAATCAACTATCTGATGCTCCAACTCCGTCACATTATCATCATTGATGCAATAATGATCCAATGTATGTGCACCAAACAGATAACCTTTTTTCTGAAGTACTCTTATCTGTTGCCAAGTCATAGGATGCTTTCCTGGACTTTTTGTTGTGTTCACAGTAAAGTTTTCGATATAAGCCTCGTCACCCTTATCAGCAGCGTCCGTAAAATTAGGATTAATAAAAAACATTGCATTCACGCCGTATTTATCCAATTGTGGAGCTATCTGAGTATAACAATCTCGCCAACCATCATCAAAAGTAAATGCAACCTTTGGACGAGAAACTTTTTCATGATTCATAATCATACGAAGCGCATCTTCAATATTGACAAAATCACAATATCGATGCAATTTTTCCAATTGTCTAGCAAAACGCTCTCCATCGGCCACATTGTCATGATGCCAATCTACCATATGCCCATTTAGAATATGAACATATGGAGAGGGACGCTTAAATGTACCTACCGTTGACAAGAAACAATCACGCAAAAAGGTACGAATACACATATAAACACTATTCATAAATTACTTTTTTTATAATTTGTAATTGTTTATGAGGATTCCAATTCTCATCTATTTCTTGAAAGCAAGCCTCTCTGACTGCTTGACGATTTGTTGCTTGGCGAGAAAACCACTCATCTATTGCTCTAGCCAAATCTGCCACATCATCCCGTCGGAAAAAACATCCCGTTTTTCCATCAAGGATAGCTTCAAACTCAGGCATTTGCCAAGGGAAGTCATTATGCGAAAGGCAAGGACACCCAAACATCATAGAGTGAATAGCAGTCAGTCCTATATTACCAGGAGCAACACATAAGTCTGAATTATAAATCAGACTAGCATTAAGTGCTTCATCATAGCACGCCCCATAAAACCAGACTTGACTATCCAAATGCAAGTTTCTGACTTTTTCCATTAGACTCTCCTTTTCGGAACCATTACCTATTAATACAAGATTAAAGAACTTTCCTAATTTATTTAGAATATCAAGAGCTTCCAGTACTTGCTCTAATTTTTTCACGGCAGTTAATCTGCCTATAAAGCAAAGTATAGGATAGTCGTTTGAGAAATGCTCTTTGTAAAGCCCTGTTGACTTCATTTTATTACGCAATACTATCTGTTTGTCATAATCCAAAGAATTGTGTATTACATGAAGTTTACTTCCATCAAAACCATTTTTAATCATCAAGTTTCGTGCATGATTACCATAGATAAAAGCCCCATCAGCTAAACCAAAATATGCACGCTTTATCCATTTTTTCAAAAATCCTTCACGACCATACCATCCATGATCCCAATGATAAACTTTCTGCTTTTTAAACTTCGCCGAAAGTAAAAGTTGCCAAGAAGAAAGACAAAAAATTCCCAAATCATCGATGACCACATCGGAATCTCTCAGTTTTCTCAAAAGTCCTTTCTGATAATACCAATGCGAACTTCCTATATATCTATTATCTAAATCTAAGCAATCATGAAAGATTGATGTATCCATACGTTTTACTGTAGTTTTATCTTTTCCGAAAATAAAACTACAATTCATCTCACTATCCAGCAAAGAATATATACGCTTACGATAATGAGAGGGGGTTATTGTAGCAAGACTTACTTTCATTTATATATGTAATATTTTGATGTTTTACGAAAGTCAATATTTTAATATATCCCATTATCAAATTCGGAACTCAAATATTTTATACAAAAATTTCAACATGATGAAGAATCTATTGGTATAGATTCCATTTACTCGACAAGCTTTTACATCCTCCTCTATCAAAGTCAATCGACTACGTACATTATTATTGCTTGCCCCACCTGTTCGCATTGTCACAAAATCCTTATTGACATACAAGCTTTTGATTTTGTGACGCTTGAACAAACGAACCATCATCTCATAATCTGCACCGATTTTGTAGTCCAAACTATAAAGCCCAGCTTTGTCAAAGATTTCTCGTTTACAATAAAATGAAGGATGCGCTGGCATGAAACCAAATCTCAACCAAAATGGTCGGAACATACGAGAAGAATAATATCGTACACATTTCTGAAGATTACCATCTCTTATAAAATGTATATCCCCATATATTGCATCAATCTCGTGAGATTTAAAAGCATTATCTACTGTCTGTAGTATGTCATCACTTGTAAAATAATCATCCGAATTTAAGATACCAACTACATCTCCTGAGGCCATCTTTATACCCTTATTCATAGCATCATAAATACCGTGATCTTTTTCTGATACCCACTTCAATCTACCAGAGAATTCAGACTCATAACTTTTCACTATATCAATAGTTTCATCTGTTGATCCACCATCAATAATAAGATATTCAAAATCTTTATTAGTTTGACGCAGAACAGATTGAATCGTATCTTTTAGTGTCTTGGCACTATTAAATGTAGCAGTGATTATCGAAATCATTATATCTATTATTAAGCAATAAATTTATGTTTATATTTTAAATAACTAACTTTTTAATATTATATTGTTTGAAATGCTGTTTTTTATTAATAAGATACCGCGCATGTAAAGAATATGACTTCTATTGTCATGCTAATAAAGAACAAGTAATAATGCTCGAAATAGTGGAACGATGAAGAAAATTGAGGAAACTTTTTATAGCTATGCAACAGGCAACATATACTATACAATTCAGAAGAATTATAATGAGGTAAAAAGCAGTACCTCTCTTGTCTGCGCCGTTTTCAATTTTCTGAAATCGAATATGCAAAATACCCTTCACCCTTCATCTTTTTCTCGGAACCCCCTGTGTTTATCGGGGTTTCAGAGGGTGATGGGTGCTATTTCACCCTTCATCACCCTTCATCAAAAAAAGATTTGAGCCTCAAAGCAAGCATTATAGAAGAACGGAACGGGTCATAATAGATGACCAGTAGCCAGATTATCAATATGCAGAATCACGAGTTCAAATACTTCTTGTGACTTCATTATCTGCCACTCCTTAAGATCATCATTATTATGCAATATAAAATCAACGGTTGACAATAACTCCAAAAGATAATTGAAATAATAACCCGAGAGGAAATATGCCAGCTTTTCTGCAGCAAATTCAGACGCAAACTCACCTTCAGAAATCAAATGTATGACTCTCTTTACTATAGTTTCTGATTTACTTTTCCATCCTTAGTCTTGAGATAAGCATTTGCCAAGATTGTAAGAAGTCCTTCTCTCACTTCATTGTTCGGGATATCGAGCAAGAACGACTCCGTGTCCTGGTCATAATCCTTGATGGTGAGATAGCCGCTTTGATAAATCATCGGCAAAGGCTTCTCTATATCAGCCTTATAGTCATCAAACTGTGGTACCCCATAATATTTTCCAACCAATTCATCAAGATTCTCATCAAAATGACTCAACAGACGCACAAGGTAAGTAGGCGTGCCGCTTTTAAACCAATAACCTCCCAACTTCATGTTGTAAAAAGCATTTAGCAAGCTGAAAGGATTGAAAACATCCACCATTTTCTCACTGAAGTGATAGCCGTCATATTTCATTTTCAACTTTTGCAGCATCTCCTCTTCCGTGCAATGATATATCTGGGCAATTTCCGCTATAGGACCAGCAAAATATTTCACCAGCTCATCCTTGGTAATTCCACAGAGAGCTTCATAATTTCTGCTTAAGCTGATGTCAGCAGGTTGGTTAAATCCACTGAACATGCTGATTTGCGAGAATTTCGTAACACCTGTGAGGAACACAAAGCGAAGGTCTGCGTCAGCCCCTTTAAAAGTGGCATAGAAAGACTTCATGATGTTGCGATGTTTTTCCTCCAAACTAATCATCTTACCAAGATGTTCGACCTGATAGTCTAGTTCTATTACGTCCAAGATCGGCTTGTCATATTCATCAATGAGCACGACGGCACCAAGACCCGTTTTCTCATGAGCAGCTCGAAGCACTTTTTGAAAGCGCAACCCCAAGTCATTACTGGTCCTGACTACTTCATATTGAGCTTCCCATTCGGTGAGATTACCAGACAACACATCTTCTAAAACTCCATCATTCAGATAATTGCCCGTACTGAAATCGATGTGAAACACAGGATATTGCTTCCATTCTGTCTCCAGTTTGTCAATAGCAAGACCCTTGAATAGCTCCTTGTTTCCACGGAAATATTGTTCTAAGGTTGACACTAAAAGACTTTTTCCGAATCGCCGAGGGCGACCCAGAAAATATATGTTTCCCTGTACTAATTGGTATATCAAATCAGTCTTATCAACATAGACATAACCACCGTCGATTATTTTGTCGAAAGTCTGGATTCCTATAGGATATTTCATATTGCTCACATTTTTTCGCAAAAATACACTTTTTCTTTGACACAACAAAATTTATCACAAGAAATATCCGTTATTGAATAAATACGTTTGGCGTTCACTCCATTGATTAATATGCAGAATCACCTGTTCAAATACTTCTTTAGGAATAAAATTACCCCAGTTCGGGATAAGAAATAGTTCATAAAAAAGTTGGTAGTCTCATAAATA